>Ga0307477_10000042_pt1 | contig 205328 bp, 219 predicted proteins | sample atmos_gasesECM2C_FD_203316 | JGI IMG/M metagenome (GOLD analysis project Ga0307477, IMG submission 203316) | Hardwood forest soil microbial communities from Morgan-Monroe State Forest, Indiana, United States - atmos_gasesECM2C_515 | ecosystem: Environmental > Terrestrial > Soil > Temperate...
GGGATGTTTTGGACCGTGCGTGGGGCCAACGCCATCATTGCCCTCCGCTGCTGTAAGCTCAGCGGCAGATTCGAGGAGTATTGGGAGGCCCGAACAGCGTAAACCTCACTTTAAAGTCGTGCACCCATCTTTTATGCGTATGACTTGGACCAACAGCACACGCTCAAAAATGCCATCTTCCAGGCATGGGGCCGGGTGAACAAGGAGAAAGCTCTGAGCCTGGGAATTTTTTACGAGGACAATACTTCGAAGAAACGTTGGATAGTAAAAAGCTCAGACCCACGTGTTCTGTCACGCGTGGATGAAGTGTTCGTTACAATTGAGCCGAATGGCGGGAGCAGTACGCCGAGCAACCGGCGAATCCTATTTGCGTCTTTGACCATAAGCCCGAATCACCCTTAGCTGGTTTGCTCCCTCTATTGAATTGTATGCAGTGCCTAGCGAACAAAAAGCGAATATGCTATCTTTTGTTCGTAGTGCTACGAACGTGCAAAGTTTCCGTAACCGACATGCGGGACATCGAGCACACAATCGATGTCACGGCAGAGACGCTCTATGAAGCCGTTGCAGCGGCCCTCGCCACCTTACAACAGGACAGCTGGGTCGGCGAAATCGCTCAAGGCCTCAACACAGTTAGCGTGCTTGTGCAGCAACCTCCTGTGAAGCACGAAGTCAAAATCAAGGATTTCCTTTCATGGCTCGGGCGGCAAGGAGGCTCTCCCGCAGATGTCGCGCTCCGAGGCAGAGTACAGAACATGCTGGCGAAGTCGAAAAGATGAAGTGCTTGGTACCGATTGGGCATCCAAAGTTCGATGATTCAGCACGCACTGCGTAACGCCAAGCCCCAGCCCCGTTTCATTGAACCAATGGAATGCCAGCGGGTCACAAAGCTGCCCGAAGGCGATGACTGGATTTATGAAATAAAGCAGGACGGCTATCGAGTGATCGCTGTCGTGGATGGCAATACAGTCCTACTGCACTCAATCTCAGGACTGGATTACACACGAGAATTTCCGAATGTTACCTTTGCTCTGAAAAACCTGAAGCGCAAAGCGATTTTCGACGGCGAAATTGTGGCTCTGGATGAGCAGGGGCGGGCCAATTTTCAGGAGCTGCAAAATCGAAAAAGCACCAGGCTTCCAATCGTGTATTTTCGACCTGCTGCACGAAACCGGCAGGGATTTGCTCGACCTGCCCTTCTCTAAACGACGGGAGAGGCTTGAGGAGATTGGTAAGGATTTCTCTGATCCTCTACGCCTGAATCCCGTGTTCAATACTGAGCTTAGTCCTCTTATTGAGCAGGTCAGGAGGCTTGGACTAGAGGGAATCGATGCAAAGCGATCCACGTCGATTTATGTACCCGGTAAAGAGTCTTACGAATGGCAGAAGCACCGTTTTAATGAAGAGGACACGTTTTACATCGGCGGCTACATTCCCGGATCGCAGGGAATCGGCGAGTTGCTGATCGGCGAGTTCAGACCTCCAGGCAAACAGCTGTACTTTATCAAGCGTCTCATCGCAGGTTTGAATAAATTCAATCGCAGGGAGATTTACGATGCCATCCAAGACTTGAAAACGAAGTCCTGTCCCTTCGTTAACCTGCCTGAGGCTGCCAGCCAGCACCAGCACGTTATCGCGAGAGAAGTGATGGCCGAGTGCATTTGGACAGAACCGAAACAGCCTTGCGAAGTGGAATTCGTGGAACGAACTCGCCACCGGCGATTGAGACACGCTGAATTCAGGCGACTGCTGCCTCGGACATGACAAAGAAGAGGTCAAAGCGGCTTCCCCGTTTCCATGTGTTGAAGATCGAGCCAACACCGGAGCGCATTATGAGGCTTCCGGCATGGGCGCAGCAGTACATTTTTGATCTTGAAGTGCGGGCTGACCCCGCCGGCGATATCCGAGAACTAGCGGCCCTCCGCGGAGAGCGTGACGCCCTGATGCAAAAGATCACTCAACTCAAGCAGGAGATCAACAAACTGCAACGAACACTGCGGAAACAAGACTGGAGACGCAAGTCCTAAATGCTGTGCCACGATGTGTGGGTATAGGGCAAAAAATGGCAAAAAACCGGAGGGCCAACTGGCCCTCCGGTTTTCGCTGGTGACGTAGGCTTAGCTAGCCGCTGCCGCCTTCTTTGTTCCCGAGTTCTTAGTTTTGGCCTTCTTTCCTTTTGTCGTGTCAACCCGGATAGCGCCGATATCCACTCCGTAGGCGTGGGCGGCCAATTGCAGCGGTTCGCCTTTCTCGATCTCGCGTGCGTAGGAGATGCATCTATCAAGCCAGCTTCGACGATCAGCCGAGCGAGGTCCGCGTCGTCGCTTTCCTTCACGAGAGAAACGAACTTCTTTTCGAGTTCAACGCGCGAAGGCGCATCCCTTCCGGCGACCAACTTTCGGCGCTTCGCGAGCCGAATGGTCTGTTCGTATGGAATTCCTTTCACCACTAGGTACGCCACGAGTTGTAGCGAAGGGTGGTTGAGCGGAACGGAAACTTTCTTCACGACTTCTGAGAGCACCCGATTGCGAAGCGCAAATAGGCGTTGCTCGGCTTCGTTGCGTTGACGACCCTGCGCGCGAACAGCTTCCCGCTGCTTGGCACGCGTTTGCGGTTCGGGCGGAAAATGCGTGGTGCACTTGGGATCATTGCACACCCTGACCGTCTGACCCTTCTCGATGCCGTCCACCACAATCGCCTTGACCGCGCTTTTGCAATTAACGTGCTCCGGGCGCGGATGCTTCCCGTTCTTGCGTTCGCTGGCTGGAGCAATCGGGACGTAGCGACCACGGCCAAGCACATTTTCATTGTGCGGTTTTCCCCAAGCGGTTGAGATTTGAACAAGCTTGGGACTGGACTCTACCTGCCGCGCAACAAACTTGTCGAGTTTGTTATTGAAGCAATTCGGGTCCGAGCATTGGTCAGAAGTTGCGTCTGGAAAGAGTAGCTTGTTGAAACCCGTTCGCTCGGGGCATTCCAAGCAGCTTCCTGCTTCCGGCACGAGCGTCGTGTCGTCCTTCGGGAATGGAACTTTGTCCAATTGCAAAAACACGTGCTGCTCAATCCACGCTTGCAAAGACGCGATCGGCTTCAACACACGTTCATGCTTGCCGTCGTTCCATGCACTCACAAAGGCTTGGTTGAGAGCTTCCTTTTGCAGTCCATCGGGAAGCTTGGCAATGAGCAGAGCATGCCCGACCATCAACTCATTTTTCAGGAATGCCTCGCCTACTTCAGGCACGAGGTCAGTGAGCTTCAATCTGGTTGCCACGTAGTTGGGAGACTTCCCAATTTTGGAGCTGATTTTGTGAATATCGTAACCATCCAGTTGCAAGAGAGCGCGGAAGCCCCTCGCCTCTTCCAGCGGATGGATTTCGACACGTTGAAGGTTTTCGATCACTTGAATTTCCAAAACGTCAGTGTCGGAAAGGTTGACGACGCGAACGGGAACGCTGTCGAGACCTGCCAGTTGAGCGGCGCGGAATCGCCGTGCTCCGGTCACGATCTCAAAGTGTTCCGGGAATCCTTCTGGCAGAGGGCGAACTAAGATTGGGGAGAGGACTCCTTGGGTCTTGATCGACGCTGCCAGTTCTTTCAGTGCGTTCTCCTCGAATCGCTGCCTTGGGTTAGTTGGGGATTCTCGCAGTTCTTGAAGGGAAAGGTTGCAGTACTCGGTGGTTACTGCGGCTGTTGCCATGTGCATTCTCCTGTTTTGAATTTCTTTCTCCGTCCGAAGGGGGCGGCGGAATGCACTTGCCTGCCAGTCCGACCTGCGCTGTCAAGGGCGCCTGCAAACGCGTTCATCGGAGCGAAGCGGAGACCCTTTACAGCACAGAGCGGCCTGGTTCAATCCTTGACACAAGCACTCGAACTGACGACCTGTTACGAGGTGGCGGAAACTGGCCAGGTGGCGCAACTTACGAACGTTTACAAAGAAGTTAGGTTGTCATCGTGGACTCGTGCCCGAGAAATCGCGGAAGACGTACATGAAAAAGCGAGAAGTCACGGCATTACGGGATCGCGATCGTTGACCGTGGCCCGAACAAGTTCCACCAACTCGCCAACGAAGGCGCCAGGAAGATCGTCGTGGCTCAAACTTTCGCATAATGCGGTGAGATCGACGACGCGCGCGACTCGCCGCCATTCGTTGGGCAAAGCTCTGCCAGATTGCGAGTACCCTGCGGAGAAATGAGGCTCGACTAGGGGGCGAGACCCACGCTCGTAACGAAGAAAGTGCCCAATGTCAGCCAACGGAGAGTAAGAAACTGCAAACTCCCAATCTAGGACAGCTACCACTGACCAGCGCCCGCGCTCGCATCGTACAAGGACATTGCGTTTCCCAAAGTCGCCGTGAACCAGACAGGCCTGTGGATCCAACTCAGCAAGCTGCTCCTTTCGTGACCACATCAACGCGCTAGTACGCTCGCGCAGCTCTGCTGATAGGCGGAGCTGGACCTTCTTCGATGCTAGGCATTGATCGACAAAACGCGGTGTTGGGTCCGGTCCTTCTAAGAGCGGTGAGGTGACCGCGGGTCCGGGACCGAGCCATCCCGATTGGGCGAATTTGAAACCACCAATAGCTGCCAGAGTCTCGCCAACAGAAAAAGCTGCCTGACTGACTGCGTCACTATCAGGCTGCTGTTTCAGAGCATGAAAAGTGATGCCATCCACGTACTCCATCAATAGAAACGGTGGGAGTCCCTCTAGACCCTCCGGCTCCGCATGGATCACGCGAGGAACGGGCACCGAAGCAGAAAGAAGACTCAGGAGATCAATTTCCTTTTGGCACAACGATGCATCGTGCTCATAAATCCGCACCACAATCGATATCGCGGGGGACTCAATCTGAACTTTGAAGTTTGCGTTGCGGAGACCTTCGATCAGGGGCTGTACATGGACGATGAGGCTCGATCTGAATCCACTCCCGACGACCCTAGCGATGTCGCGTTCTGGAAAAGACCGCCGCGGCGCTGAACAAATCCACCGGGCCTCAGCGGGAGTGCCGGGAATCATGATCCCCAATTATCGCAGTAGTGGATATGAAATCTCCGCGTAGGCATCACCTCCCGCGCGAGCGCTCGTTCTTGCGAGGTTTGGGTCGTAGAGCTTCTCGCAATGCGGCAACGTCAAATTTCGTGCCCTTAAACAACGATTCCACCCACGCAGGGGCTTCAGCCGCAATCGAGCGCGGCCGCCCGCGGCGAAAACTCACGACCTGCCGCACATGCCCGCGCAGTTCGGAGTTGTCATAAATTCGTACCACTTCAATACCACTTTCACCGAAGTCGAGCGCGGTAAGAAGATTCTTTGTGCTCTTCTCGTAGATCTCCGCGATTAGCTTTTCCGAAGCCGAGTGTCCGCCACGATATGAGCGTTCCGTTATTCGGCGGACGCTCTCTTCGACGCTGCCTACGCTCACATAGTCCATTGTGGTCCAAAAGCCGTGTCCGTGGGCCAGCCGCGCCTGTTCGAAAGTGATCGGGCTTCGCAGTGTAGTTTCGATAGCGAAGCCATCACGGGCGGTGATGTGGTTGAGAATCCACTTTTGAAACTCGACGTTAACGCGCGAGCGGATTTCTGCCGGAATCCTGTGAAAGGAGCCAAGATTCAGTTCGGCTGCACGATCGTCGGCGTTGAACCAATCTACGCCAAAACGGGAAAGAGGAAAACGACTGCTCTTGCCGCTGCCGGGCGGGCCTGCGACGACGATCATTCGCGGGCGCGGCAAGCTATCCGCCGAAGTCGGTTCCTGCGTCTTCGCGCATGTCTTCGGGTAGCTCGTGCTTCAGAAGGCGGCCCTTCTCGTCGATGATCCCCAGGCGGAGTGCCTCTTGGTATTGCGCCTCGTAGATCTTGTCCCCTTCAGCCAGGACCTGATCCATCAGGGCGTCGAGTTCCTCATCGTTGTCCACGTCGATGGAGTTGATCGTCAGTGGTTTCGTCGCCTTCATACTGCCTCTATTATATGGCAGGTCGGGCGTGGAGTTCGCCGCCTTTTGGCCGTGCGGCGGCCTGACGATAACGTTCGTAACCATTGCTTTGACTTCCGCGCGGGCTGTGCCGAGATGGCCTAGCCGCCCGTGGTGAGAGTCGGCCCGGCAGTCACGCCTTGCGGATAGCGTCCCGCAAGCGATAGTGCAAGTGGATTGCTCCGGTCCTGAAACGTCGCGTGTCAAGCAATTCGAGATTCTGTCGTATGGCGGTTCGGAATGCCGGCTTTCCGCCGCCGACGATCACCGGATGGAGGAACAGGTGACATTCGTCGACGAGATCGGATTCGAGCGCAAGTGCTGCCAGTTCGGCGCCGCCAATGAAGATGTCGTGCGCCGATTCGCGCTTGAGTTTCCGAGTTGCCTCGGGATCGAACTCCCGCTCGACACGCGCGATGCGTGTCGGAGCGCGTGTCAGCGTTCGTGAGAAGACGATCTGCTCGGCCTTCTGCCAGAGCTGTGCGAAGTCGCGCTGTTCGGGCGGATAGCCCTCCAGCGGCCCACCCCAGTGCGCCATCGTCTCATAGAGTCGCCGCCCAAGGAGATGGGTTCCGATCGGCCGCATTAACTCAGTGATGAAATCGAATACTTGATCCGGATTGCCCCAATCGAAGGCGCCGGTTTTGTCCTCGATGTAACCGTCGAGTGACGCATTGGTGATGTAGATTAACTTCGACATGCGAGAGAATCGTAATACACTTCGCCCATGTCGATGGGCAAACGAAAACGCGACCGACAGCCGGCGATGTGACGCCTCATCAGCGACCTCGGACGACCCATCTCAACGCCCGAGGCGCCACACGATCGCAGAATCCCCCGTCGTACCCATCGGCGCGCGAGAAATGCTTTTCATCACGGGCTGCTAGCCGCTTTCGCGGCTGGCCGATTCCCCGCGTCCGGCCTTCAGGATGGACGATGCAGCGCTGAGGATTTTCTGGGCTGAGCGATCACTGATTCCGTCGCCCGACAGCCAGTTCTGAATATACCCACGCGCGTACTCGGCACCGGCTAAGTGCAGCGCCTCGCAGCAGATCAGGGCAACGGACTCGGCTTCGACCTCGCGGATGTTTCTGGGCGTCAGATCAGAATCCACAAGCTGGCCCTCTTCGGTATGACCGAGCACGATATGGGCGAGTTCATGGAACGTAGTCTTGTGCGGGAGTTGAGCGAGAGCATTGATTGCGATGCAGCGCTCGAACGCATATCCCTGTGCATTTCCATTGGTGGACTCGAAATCAACTTGCTGGATGCGCAGCTCGTGTAGCGCAATCGCGAGATCGAAGCCGGGAATAGAGGGCGTGAATGCGGTCTCGCCATCGGTTTGGGCCAGGACAAACCAGTATGGACGCAACGCAAAGCGGTAACGGGTGATTTCATCGCAAACGTCTTTCTCGTCTTGGACTGGTTGATTTGTGCCCGATTCTTCTGGGTCCTGGATTTCTTTGGACACGCGCTTCTTATAAGCAAGCGGCATACATAGGACGATTGCCTTTTCACCCTTCCTCACCTGGCGTCCGAGTTGTTGCCAGCCCTTGTAAGTATTGAGCGGGCCGGGAGTGATTCCGCGCTCGTAGCACTGGAACAAAGCGAGTAGCGAGTTTCCGACGCTGAAATTGTGGAAGGCGGTGTAGGCTTCGAGGAGTTTTCCCGGAGTTACAACGGCATCTCGAAGCAGATCGGACCAAGTTGTTTCCCGGTTGCCGAGCCGGATGGTGGTTTGCTTTTCATTCGTGGTAGTCATCTTTTCCTCCATGTCGCGGGCGGTTTGTCCCTCATGCCCTTGATGGAGGTGGGCAGCGCCTGTCTCCCCGCGCTGTCAATGGCAGCGGAGCCGATTAGGCGTAGCAGTTTATGGAAGCGAAGCGGACACCATTGACAGCATTAGCGGGGCACAGGCGTACGATCGGAAGACAAGGGCAGAGCAGAGACAATTCCAGAGGCTTTGGTATTCGGAGTGCGAGAGCTCGAAGGAGAGAGTACTGGAAGGTAGACAATGAGGGGACGCCGTTGAGCATCCCCTCGGCTTTCAGTATTCGGCAGGGAGCAAAAGGGTGGTCAAAGACCGGTCTGCTTCCGTAATCACCCAGAGGGTTTCGGTTTCGTTGACGCGATAGCTGCTGAGCAATCGAAATCCACTCTTGAGGCTCAATTCATTTTCAGTTTTATCTTCTGGGCAAAGCTCCTCTCCCCAGTCACCTCGAAGGTGCCGCGAGAGGAATTCCAGCGGAGACTTGTTGACCTGCTCCAATAGCGCAAGCGCTCCTGGCGTGGCGACGATTTGACCTGAGGGAAACAGCGGGATAGTCGGTAGAGAATTCATACTCAGCTCCTGTCTCAAGGCTTCACTGCCCTTGATGGAGGGCCGGAACGCCTGTCTCCCCGCGCTGTCAAGGGCAGCGGAGCCGATCAGGCGGAGCAGTTCATGGAAGCGGAGCGGACACCCTTGACAGGATTAGCGGGGCACAGGCGTAAGCTGGGAAGGAAAGGGCGGAGCAACCGAACAATCTAGGTGCGAAATGACCATTTCCAGTGGCGTTGTGCACGAACTGCCGGCAGATTTAAAAAAGGCACTTGCATCCGACCCGCAAGCCTTATCGGCGTGGGAGGACATTACACCTCTGGCACGCAACGAGTGGATATGTTGGATTGAATCAGCTAAAAAAGCAGAAACCAGAAGACGCAGGATCGCGTGGGGCTGTTCAAGCCTTAAAGATGGAAAACGACGCCCATGCTGTTGGCCCGGATGCGCCCATCGCTAATTCCAAGATGGTCAAACCGGAATTGCGAATCGCGGACTGGAATCGGCCGACTTCCGTTTGCTCCTCGACAGGTTCGTGGTAGTCGTTTGATAAAACGTCAAACGACGTCGGCATCGCGTTTCATATAGAATTTGCGATCGTCTTGATGTGTGACTCGGAAGCCGAGGCGCTCATAGAGTCGACGAGCGGGATTGATTCGTACTACATTCACGCGTACCGCAAGATTGAACGCCGTGGCATCGCTAATCAATCGCTTCATCACCTGCGTGCCGATTCCCTTGCGCTGAAACCGGCTCTCCACAAACATTTGGCCGACAAAGAGCTCATCATCCTGCCTTACGGTCTGCAGCCAACCTACATCGGTGCCGTCGAACACTATGATACGAACCTGCGTGGTGTTCCACTGCTGCCTGAAACCGGTTTCCTGAGCGGTTCTGTCTAAATGTAATTCCTCAATGATCCATCCCATTCCCTCGAAATAGAGACGCCGGCAATACTCAAAATCGTGGTCAAAAGCTGGACGTAATTCAATCGGCACCGGTCTATTTTGTAGGTCTAACGCGATGGTCTGACCCCATGAAACGTCAAGTTTGGGCAGTGCATCGGGGCTCGTCAGGATATATTCATGACGATCGAGCTTCGCGCCGTCAAGGCAACGCGTCGCCGTGTTGTGGGCAACCCGTAGCTTTTGGAATCCCAATTTTTCCACGATGCGCCGGCTAGGTTCGTTCCCGTCGTAGTACCCGATAGTGACTGCCTTCGCGCCAAGGTGGCCGAACCCATAGCGAATAGCTGCGTTTGCCGCTTCCGTCGCCATGCCCTGTCCGGCGTACTTAGGCGCGACCCAGTATCCCGTCTCATAGACGTCTTGCTCATCGGTCAGATCCAACGCGGTTCGGACTACGAAATCTCCATTGATCCGATGGAATCCGGCCAACGCGATTCCCGCTTGATTTTGGTAATCCATCACTCGCCGAATGGAATCTTCCATGGCTTGCCGCGACCGTTGGTTGTCGAAGGCCCAACTCATCCAACGCTGCAAATCCGGCCATGCTTCCTCCTTGGCGGTCTGCATCGAATCCAAATCGCCAAGCGTTGGCGGACGCAAGATCAGGCGCGGCGTAACGATCGGCATCAAATGGCGCATAGATCGGCTAAGCTCGATCATAAAATGACCCACATGACATCGTATGAGCGCTTCGGAGAATTCTACGACGCCGTAATGGGAGACCGTCGGGCAGCGGCTGAGCAAGTTGTGGAGTTTATCCGGGCCGCAAAACCAGACGCAAAGAACGTGCTTGAGCTTGGGTGCGGAACCGGATCAATCCTGAAGTGGTTGCAGGATGCTTACGAAGTGTCTGGGCTGGATATTTCGCGGAAGATGCTTTCTATTGCCGACAGGAAAGTGCCTCGTCGAGCAAAACTCTACCGGCAGGATATGGTCGGCTTTCGAATCAATGGCCGATTTGATGTGATTATCTGTGTGTTCGATTCGATTAACCACGTAAGGCGCTTCTCCGACTGGAAGAAAGTCTTCGCCGCAGCGCGTCATCATTTGTCGCCAGGTGGCTGCTTCATCTTTGACATCAACACACAGCGGAAGCTCGAACGCCACATCGCAGAACCGCCCTGGGTACATCGGTTCGGAAGGAATCTGTTGATCATTGACGTGACGGCGCTTCCGCGTGGCGGATCAAACTGGAATATCAAAGTGTTCGAACACCTAAATGGTAGCAGCTACGCTCTCCATGAAGAAAACATCGTCGAGGTCTCGTTCCCATTGCGACGCATTGTGGCTGCTCTGCGTGCTCATTATGCGAAAGTGCGAGTAATCGACCCTGCCCGCCCTCGACCGAGCCCGAAATCAGAGAGACTGTTCTTCACTGCAATTAGCGATTGATTGCGCCCGGCTCAGTAGAATACACAGCATGGCAGCGAGAATTGCCGACGCAGTCGTGGCGAATTGCCGCAAGTCCCCTAAGCGCATGGTGTGGCTTGAGAGCCTGCCAACCGTTGTGCCCCAGCTGAAGCACCGATGGGAACTGGTACAGGACGCACCACTCACAGGTGAGGAGCCAAGTTGCTCATATGTGGAAGCTGTGCGTCGCTCGGATGGGACACCAGCGGTACTGAAAATCAGCATGCCGCACATGGAGCAAGAACACGAAGCCGACGGTCTCGGTTTTTGGAATGGAGACGCGACAGTGCGGTTGCTAGAAAGTGACGATGAGCTTGGCGCGATGCTTTTGGAGCGCTGTCAGCCAGGAACGACGCTGCGCGCTTTAGATGAATCCGAGCAAGACATCGTGATTTCAGGTTTGCTGCGGTGCCTGTGGCGACCGTTGCCGACCCCACACCCGTTTCGTCCTTTATCGAACCTGATGGAGCATTGGAGTAGTGCGACGCTGGCGGAAGTCGAGCGCTGGCCCGATGAGGGGTTGGTCCGCGAGGGCCTGAAGCTGTTCAAAGAGTTGCCGTACACGGCAACCGCAAACGTCTTGCTGGTGACTGATCTGCATGCAGGCAACGTGCTTCGGGCGGAACGACAGCCATGGCTGGTGATCGATCCCAAGCCTTTCGTAGGAGATCCCGCCTACGACGGAACCCAACATCTTTTCAATTGCAGTGCGAGATTGCAATCGCATCCGGATGAAACGATCAGAAGGCTTGCCGACCTGCTTGGGGTTGACTATGGACGCCTTCGATTATGGACGTTCGCTCGCGCAGCGGCTGAGCCGCGCGATAACTGGAGCAACCGGGAATGGATGGATCTCGCGCGGAGAATAGCTCCCTAGACACTTCGATCCTTTCCGGCTGTTAACGCTTTCTACTGCGGCGTACAGGTCTCAAGCGAAGGTTGAGATCCTACCGACTTGGGAGTGCGGACTGGTGTCCTCCAACTCGGGCTTGTACGTCGACCGGGGTACTTCTTCCAAGGGAACAAAGGGCTTTATGCTGTCGTATATCGCCTTCAGGAGGATGGCCGTGAGGCGCAAAACGGTTGGCATATTCCAACTCGTCCTGATTTCCGTACTGTTCGGCAGCTTGGCAACGTCCGCTTCGGCGGCTGATAAAGGTTTCGTGATCGCAATGGGTGGCGGCAATGGGACACCACAGATTTATGAGAAGTGGAGGACCCTCGGTGGCGGAGCAAACGCTCGCGTTGTGCTCATTCCAACGGCCAACCGAAGCTGCCCGCGAATGTTGGCAGACAGGTTTTGAAGAAACTCGGACGCGGCCGATTCGAGCAATAAAGCACTCGTTCCCCCGGAGGTGTGTGCCTGATCTGCAGCTGGGTTTCATTCCCAGACGCGACGGCACCCACGATTAGGAACACGAACCCGTGAGGCGTGTTTAACGGCACGCCACACGGGTTCCTTTTCGCCCCTCCCGTGGCGTAGACCTGAATCAGGATTTCTCTCGCCTTCGGTTCAGGTACGGGACGTGTTACCGGCTGAAGGTTCAGCTGTTTGTAAACTCCATTGCTTTCATCTCTGGCATTGCTCTACTTCTTGAATTCGCTGTGTCTACTACGCGCCTCAATTGTGGAGATGTTCACCTGACTCACATCAGACTTGACACGCACATTCGTTAGTAATACCTTACGGTAAGCCATGGCTTACGCTAGCCAGATACTGGACGCATTCGGAGATCCGACTCGCCGACTCGTATTCGAACGCCTACGGAGCGGAGCGCGATCAGTAGGAGAGATCGCCGGAGGGATGGCCGTGAGCCGTCCCGCAGTCTCCCAGCACCTGAGGGTACTCAAGTCGGCGCATCTGGTCACGGACCGCGCAGAGGGTACCCGGCGGCTCTACGCTGTGGACCTGAGAGGGATCAAGGCCCTGCGTAGCTGGCTCGATGGATTCTGGGGCGAAGCGCTCAGCGCGTTCAAAGAAGCGGCCGAACGAGAAGCTGCCGAAGAAAAAAACATAAAGACAAAAAGAAGGAGAAATCATGAAGACAGTGCAGACGATGTCCGCCAGCACCGACGCGAACAGCGTTCGAAAGGTCGTGAGCGTTCAGGCGCCACAAGACGTGGCCTGGCGCGTATTCACTGAAAAGATGGGCACGTGGTGGCCGCTGGCGATATACAAGATCGGAAAGGCCAACGCGGTGGATGCGGTGATCGAGCCGCGAGTCGGCGGGCGCTGGTATGAACGCGGTGACGATGGAAGCACGTGTGACTGGGGTAGCGTCGCCTTGTGGGAACCGCACTCGCGTTTGGTGCTCTACTGGGAGATCACCGCGGACTGGCAGCACGACCCGAGTCTGAAGACGGAACTCGAGCTGCGCTTCATCGCCGACGGCAAGAACGCTACGCGCGTCGAACTCGAGCATCGCCGTCTCGACCTTTATGGGGCGCGTCGTGATGAGATGCGTCGCGTCTTTGACACTGAAGGCGACTGGGGCCGCCTCCTCGAGGCTTTCGCCCAGACAGCCCGCGCAGCTTCGGCCTAAACCGAGGACCGGCATGACAGATATCATGAAGGCGCGCAAGGCATTGGTCACGCGGATCCTCGAAGGAGACGGCTCGGCGTCGCGCGCCCAGCGCCGTGCCGCCTTCAACCGTACGAGATGCGCCGAGCCGCTGAACACGCTGATCGACAAGGTCACGAAGCAGGCCTACCGAGTCGCTGATGAGGACATCGTCGCAGTGAAGGCATCCGGCTTAAGTGAAGACCAGATCTTCGAAATCGTTGTGTGCGCCGCGATCGGCCAAGCTGTGCGGCAGCACGACTCGGCCCTCGCTGCCCTTGAGGCCGCGACAAAGAAGGAGTAGCATGCGCCTCGCTATTCTCGATCGCGGTCACAGTCTCGGCACCAAGATCCTGTTCCTACTTATTCGTGCGGCCTCTCGCCAGCCGGTGCTCGACGTCATCAAGCTGGTCAAGTACCGCGCAGACTTCTACGGCAAGCCAATGCAGAGAGTCACCCAGGAAGCGATGCGCGGGCCCTCTGCGTGGCCAGTTGCTGACCGCGAGCTCATGGCTGCGTTCGTCGCGAAGACTAACGACTGTGAGTGGTGCAGGAAGGCGCACGCTGCCGTCGCCGAGGAGGCATATCGCGATGGAGCGATAGTTTCCGCAGTACTCTCAGATTTTGAGACTGCGCCTATCGAGGAGCCTCTGCGGGCGACGCTGCGGATGCTTTGCAGGTTGACTCGGGAGCATGCTGTGAATGCGGACGACATGCGGGCCGTGCTCGCTGCCGGTGGCTCCCGCGAACAGATCGAAGATGCCCTCGCCATTTGCTTCTCGTTCAACACAATCGGCCGGCTGGCCGATGCCTTCGGATTTCTTCTGCCCGGTCCCAAGGCCTTTGAGGCTGGCGCGAAGTATCTGCTCGCGCGCGGTTACCGGTGACATTGAAGGAGTTGATTGTCGTCACCGGGACAATTGGCCGAGTCAAGGAAATTAGCTCGGGCTCCGGCCCGTTATTTCTTACCGTTCGCCCCCGAACCCAATAGTGGGACGACGGTCAAGCGTTTCCTTCATTCTGATTGCCACATGCAGGCCGGAAAGCAGAGTTAGCACCGCTACAACTTGAATTGCGGCCCGCATCCCCAGCAGGTCGGCGATAATGCCCGAAATGAGAGCGCCGATGGCGTAGCCCAAGTCCCGCCAGAAGCGATAAACGCCCATGGTAGTCGCCCGCCATTCCGGATGCGCAACATCGCTGATAGCAGCTAGCAGGGTCGGGTACACCATTGCCGTGCCTACCCCCTGAAACAGAGCCGCTACGATCCAAGCTGGGTACTTGGGAACTGCAACCGTAAGCCAGATCGCACCACCTTGCACGATCATCCCGCCAGCGATCAACCACTTCCTTCCCCAGCGGTCGCTGAGCGGCCCCGTCAAGACTTGCAGCGCGCCCCAGGCCGCAGGATACACAGCTTTGATAGTCCCGATTGCAGCTACTCCCAGACCCAGGCCAGAGAAAAACAGTGGATAAATGCCCCAGGACATTCCATCGTTAAGGTTGTTCACCAGTCCGGCTTGGCTACATGAAAACAGATTCCGGTCTTTCCAAGATGCCTGGGCAAAGATCTCGCGCATGGACGGGTGTGATGATGACGGGCCGTTCTCGCCTGCCGAAACCGCCGTAACAGACGCGAGGTGCAACTGAGATTCCAGCTTGGCATATTGCCGCGTTTCCTTCGCCAATAACAATGACAGCAGTAAGCCTGCAACAGCTACGCCGATACCTAGATAAAACGGTTGCGGCCGAAGAGCATAGACCGACGCGATGTAACCGGTAATCCAAGCTGTAAATCCAACGGCAAGGTAGCCAGCGAACTCGTTCAGTCCCAGGGCCAACCCGCGCCGCTTCGGGCCAACCAAATCCACTTTCATAATCACCGTCATCGACCAACACAATGCCTGGTTAACGCCAAGCAACACGTTCGCCACATCAAACCAGAACCAACGATTGGCAAAAATAATGATGAACGGGACAGGAAGGCCAACCAGCCAGCCAACTACCAACACCTTCTTGCGGCCGACGGTTTCAGAAACTCGAGCGGCAAACAGGTTGCAGATGGCTTTCGTAACACCGAAGCTGACAATGAAGGAGACGATGGCGGTTTTGGAGACGAGCCCGAACTCTTTTTCGCCGATCAATGGAACGACGGTTCTTTCCAGCCCGACCATCATTCCCACGAACACATTGATAAGGACCAGGAGCGAGAACTGGCCAACGTTCTCCCGCAGGCCTAACTTCATCTCGCTCTGCTGCTCATCCATAACTGGCTGTTCCTGGAAACCCGGCTCTCAGCCGTAAGGGACAATTTGAGGAACTCACTCACTTCCGCATGCAGCTACGCCGAGATTGGTGGCTCGTATCTTGGCGGCTTCCGGAGGTGGCGTCGGTATGTTTTGCGTCATGTGGCGCACGAACTCGTCTTTGTCGTCGATCTGGAAGGCTTTGTTGAACCTGCGCTCGAAGCCAATCGTCGACATCGGCTTACCGCTCAAGGATCGCCCACAAACCGAGCCCGAATAGGCTCCCGGTAAGACTTCCAGATAGTCGGGCAGCGACTTCAATTTCTGGACCGTTTCAAACAACGATCGCGCTCCTTGCTCCGCGCTTGACGCCAGCTCGGTTCTTCCCAAATCGCCGACCATCAGAGTGTGCCCGCTGAGCAGGAACCAAGGTTCCGGCCCGCGAGTCTTGTCGGTAACCAAAAGAGAAATGTGTTCGGGAGTATGGCCCGGAGTGTGCAATATCCGGACCTGGACGTTGCCCAGATCCAGATTGTCACCGTCTCCGACAGGAAAGAACTCGTACCCAGCTCCGCAACTGGCGTGAAGCACATACCTGGCGCCAGTCACCTCGGCCAATCTGCGACCTCCGGAAATGTGGTCGGCGTGTACGTGCGTATCCACGACGTAACGGATTTTCATTCCGGATTCCTCGGCAGTCCGCAGATAGAGCTCAGGCTCATCAATTGGGTCGCACACGGCGGCCAAGCCTTTGCCCCCTCAACCGAGAACATAAGAGGCAGCAACAACTGGGTGGTGGTGAAGCAGTTGACGCAGGATCATCGGGCCCTCCTCTGTAAAGCCTTGATCGAGCCCTGTTCGATACCAGTTGCCACGGGAAGTCCAAGGGCCCGCCAGTCCTGAACGCTGGCTTCCAACCGATGCGCTCGCAACCCGCGCGCACGGAGAAATCGAACGGCGTCAATTGCCAGCACGCAATACGGGCCGCGGCAGTAAGCGACAATCTCTTTGTTGCGAGGCAGTTCCGACAAACGTCGTTTGAGTTCCTGCAAAGGCAGGGCCAAGGCTCCGGGAATATGCGCCGTCTTGTATTCCTCGATAGGGCGCACATCAATCGCGACCACTTCACCCTTTTGAACTCGGTCGATCAGGGCTTCCGCATCCACCGGGTCGAGGTCCGCGCCTTCGAGGAACCGGCGTCTGAGTTGTTCAATCTCAGCCAGACGATCTTCTGCCAAGACGCGGAACGCCCGGAAAAAATCGCCGACCAGGGCGTCCGCCAACGAATACACCACGAAGCGGCCCTGCTTCTTCGCTCGTACCAGTCGCGCCGCCTCCAGCACTTGAAGGTGCTGGGAGGTGTTCGCGATGCTCATATCGGTTTCACGAGCGAGAATCTCGACCGTCCTGTCCGTTTGGCAAAGCAGATCGAGCAACTCCAGCCGTTTCGGGCTCGACAGCGCCTTGCCAATTCGTGCGAGCTGCCCGTAGGCCGAATCCTTGAATCCGCGTTTGTCTATGTGATTTGACATATTCAATCATTCGCTTGATTATTTGATAGTTTCCATCTTGGAGGTATCGGTGTCAAGAGCCGTCGCGCCGCAAGAAGCAAAAACACACATGAGCCAGAAGCACATCGCATGAACGCACGATCGGTATTAACGTTTGGAGGTACTTTTGTGGAGAAGCCGGTGGGAGCTCGACGCATATATCTAGATTTCAATGCCAGCACGCCCATTGCGCCCGAGGTGGCGGATGCCATGCGAGGCGTCTTGACGGAACCATTCGGCAATCCTTCCAGCGAACACTGGGCCGGCGAACCTGCAAAACATGCCCTTGAGAAAGCGCGCGCACAGGTTGCCGTGCTGCTCGGCTGCAAGCCAAACGAGATTGTCTTCACCAGCGGGGGAAGCGAAGCTAACAATCACGCACTGAAAGGCGTGTTCTTCGCTGAGGGACAACGCAAAGCTCACTTCATCACAACGGAAGTGGAACACCCTGCTGTCATGAATCCGTGTCGGTTTCTTGAACGGCTCGGCGCCACGGTGTCGTACTTGCCCGTGGACGGATTTGGCCGCATCGATCCTGACGACGTGCGGCGCGCGATTACCCCAGAGACCATTCTGATTTCCGTCATGCACGCCAACAACGAGGTCGGCACAATTCAGCCAATTCCTGACATTGCCCGTATTGCTCGTGAACACGGCATTCTCTTCCATACCGACGCAGCGCAGTCGGTTGGCAAGGTCGCCACTCAGACCAACGAGCTTGCAGTCGATCTCTTATCGGTCGCAGGTCACAAGCTTTACGGACCAAAAGGGGTCGGGGCCCTCTTCGTGAGCGAGCATGTCCGATTGGAACCGCTGATCCACGGCGCAGGCCACGAATTGGGTCGCCGCGCTGGAACTGAAAATATCCTGCTCGGCGTCGGCTTGGCCGCCGCATGCGTAATATCCCAGTCGTGGTTAGGCATGGAATCCGTAAAGCGACTGCGCGATCTCTTCTGGGACATGTTGCAGGACTCCTTCGGTGACCGGATTGCTCTCAATGGGCATCCCACTGAGCGCTTACCAAATACATTGAACGTCAGCTTTATCGGGAGAGCCGGATCGGAGATCTTGAGTCGCATGGAAAACGTTGCCGCCTCCACTGGTTCCGCTTGCCATTCCGGTTCAGTAGAGTTATCGCCCGTATTGAAAGCGATGAAAGTCCCACCCCAAAACGGCATGGGGGCGATCCGCTTCAGCCTTGGGCGAACGACGACGCGGGAAGAGATAGAATCCACCGTCGCGCTACTTACAAAAGCCGTAGCGCAATCACATGCCGTAGCCTAGAGGACCGCATTACGGCGGCGGTAAAATCTGTTGGCCGGTGTCAGTGCACCGGAGTAGTGAAGCCACGCGGTGTGTGGACAAACGTAATTCATGGGGCAGCTATGCCTTTCTACAGAGACCGTGTCTACCCTCATCTCGTAAGCGTGCTGGGAAATCCAAAACCGATCGAAGACATTCGGCGGCGGATCATCCCGTCCGCACAGGGAGATGTGCTTGAGATCGGCGTCGGGCCTGGCGTCAATTTCGTTCACTACGATCCCGCTAGAGTGACCAAGCTGTACGCGCTCGAACCGAACCCTGGAATGATTCGGATGGCGGAGCAGCAACGCCGGACATCCGAGTTGAGTATCGAATTTGTGGACTTGCCGGGAGAACGCTTGCCTCTGCAAGACAATACGGTCGACACCGTTGTGAGCACTTTTACTCTATGCACTATTCCGGGCGTGTCACAGGCGATCCAAGGACTCAGGCGCGTGCTCAGGCCAGAAGGCAAGTTCATCTTTTTTGAACATGGACTCTCGCCCGATTCCGATGTGAGTCGCTGGCAAAGGCGGATTGAGCCGTTCTTTCAATGGGCATTCGAAGGTTGCCACGTGACTCGCGATATCCCAATTCTTATTAAGGAGGCAGGATTCGAGATCGAACAGATGGACACCCGTTATCTAGCCCCGTTTCCAAAGTCAGGGTCATACTGCTTTTGGGGCGTAGCGCGTCCACAACGGTAGGGTCTGCTTCCAGTTGAGCCGCGAATATCGATACTGGGGGTCTCGCCCCTCAATCAGTTCGCCCCACATGTGCGGAACATTCATCGCAAGTATTTCCTCTTAGGCCCTGAATTCCTTCCTTGGCGATGATGGGAATCATGATTAGGGCCGCCGCAGGGTCCGCCCACCACCAACCCCAGAAGGCGTTTAGCAATAACCCTCCAAGAAGGATTGCGGAAAGATAGGTACAAAACTCTGTTTGTTTGGCGTCGGCATGCATGGCTGCGCTACCCATCGCGCGGCCCACTTTTCGTTTGGCCCTTGAGAGGAGGGGCATCACCACCAAGGAAATGCAAGCCAGAACGATGCCGGGTAAGCTGTGTTTCGGAGCGGTTTTCGAAATGAGGTCCGAGAGAGCTTCGTAGGTGATGTAAATGGCAAGAGCGATGAAACAGATGCCTACAATCCTGAGACTCAGCTTTTCGTTTCGTTCTCGGCTCTCAACCTCCGAGTCAACCGACATCCTCCAAAGCAATGTGACGCCTGAGGTAACCTCAATGAAACTATCGACTCCGAAGCCAACAAGCGAGATGCTCCCTGCAACCATCCCTGCGCCGACAGCGATCAGTCCTTCGAGGGAATTCCAGGCAATCGTGAAATACTCAAGCCGCCTTCCGCGATGCGCAACCGCCCGGCGCGCAATCGTCATCTCACTCATGGCGACAGCATAGCAGGCGACATTCTTGGGCATCCAGGAGTGCATCAAACAGGACCCAAGGGCGACTAGAGGTTAGAGAATAGAGTGACCCGGCTAAGAGGCCGAAGGAAGGAGTTCGCAATGATGATGTCAGGGATCGGAATGATGGCTGCGCAATCGCATACCTCGTGCCGTTGATTTTGCTGATCGTGATTTTGGTGAAAGTAAACGGAATCGCCAGGAACCAAGACAGAAGTCTGCCACGCTCGTAGCCTGCGGAGAATCCGCGCTGCTCGCTTGTAAGAATGCACGAGCTCACTCATCCTCCTTCTGCAAATGCAGAGTCCCGCGACGTAGCGCGCGTTCCTTCATCAACACGAAAAAAACCGGGACGAGAATGAGTACGTGAATGGTGGAAGTAATCATTCCGCCGACCATCGGAGCGGCAATCGGCTTCATCACGTCAGAGCCAATACCACTTGCCCAGAGGATCGGAATCAGGCTGGCGAGAACAGCGGAGACCGTCATCAGCTTCGGCCGGAGCCGATGCACAGCGCCCTCAATGGCGGCCTCGTGAATATCGGTCTCAGTGAGCGGGCGATCTAAAGCAATGCGCTTATCGAGCGCTTCGTGCAGATACACGACCATGACGACGCCGGTCTCTACCGCGATGCCAAACAGTGCGATATACCCGACCCACACAGCGACGCTGAAGTTGTATCCGAGCAGCCACTGCAAGATCAGCCCGCCGGTCATGGCATAGAACGTGGGGAAGATCAGGACCATAGCCTCTGTTAGGTTGTGGAAGACCATGTACAGGAGCAGGAAGATCACGAAGAATACCACCGGCAAAATGATCTTCATCCGTTCCTTCGCTCGAAGCTGGAATTCATATTCGCCCGACCACTGATAGGTGTATCCCGCAGGCAATTGCAAGTTCTGGCGAAGCATTTGGCTGGCCTGGTCTACGAAACCGCCGTAGTCAGTGCTGTTGAGATCGATGTAGATGTAGCCGGTGAGCTGGCCATCTTCATCGCGGATCATCGCCGGTCCACGCGAGAAGGAAATCTTGGCTACTTCAGAAATCGGTATCTGCGCCCCAGCAGGTGTCGCAATCAACACGCGACTCAGTTCTCCGACGTTGTCGCGAAAATCACGCTGGTAGCGGACATTGATCGGATAGCGGCTGCGGCCTTCGACGTTTTCGGCAACATTCATCCCTCCAATACCGGATTCCACCGCTTGTTGCACGTCGGCAATGGTCAAACCGTATTTCGCCGCCTCTGGACGATTGACCTCTACATTGATGTAAAAGCCTTGCGAAACTCGCTCCGCGAAAACGGAGCGCACCTGCGGCAACCCCGAGAGAATCTGCTGTACCTGCGCCCCGAACTGCTGGATTTGCTCCAAATTTGTGCCTTGAAGTTTGATTCCCACGGGTGTCTTGATCCCGGTGAGAGCCATGTCAAGGCGGTTTTGTACCGGCATGGTCCAGGTGTTCGTCAGTCCCGGAAACTGGAGCTTCTCGTCCATTTCACGAATGAGTTGTTCGTAGGTCATCCCTGGCCGCCACTTTTCGCGCGGTTTGAGCATCACCGTGGTGTCATACATATCAAGGGGAGCGTTATCAGTGGCACTGTCGGATCGGCCGACTGCGCCGAAGACGGTCTCCACTTCGGGGAAGGATCGGAGAATCCGATCCTGTTCCTGCAAGAGCTGCGAGGCTTGCGTGATCGAAATACCAGGAAGTGCTGTGGGCATGTAGAGCGATGAGCCTTCGAACAAGGGCGGCATAAATTGACTGCCCATCCTGAACATTAAAGGAAACGTCACCAAAAGGAATGCCAGATTGAGCAACAACGTCGTTTTGCGGTATTTCAGGCAGAGTCGTAAAACCGGCAAATACAGTGCCTGTGTGACCCTCGAAATCGGGTTTTCCGATTCGGGCCGCAGCTTCCCTCGAATGAAAATGACCATCAGGATTGGAACCAGAGTGATGGCCAACAACGACGAGAAGCCCACGGCCAAAGTTTTCGTCCATGCCAGCGGACGGAACATGCGTCCTTCCTGCGCTTCCAGCAGGAACACCGGGAGGAACGAGACCACAATAATAAGGAGCGAAAAGAATAGCGCTGGCCCCACCTGCTTGGCGGCGTCGATGAGAATGTGCACCCGCTCACGATCCGATGCCGGAACGGGCCGCTCGGATAAATGTCGGTATCCGTTCTCCACCATGACGATCGCGGCGTCCACCAACACACCTATCGCCAATGCCAGCCCGCCTAGCGACATGATGTTCGAACTGACATTGAGGTAATACATCGGAATGAAAGAAATTGCGAGCGCGATCGGTAAGGTGAGAATCGGAATCAATGCTGATCGAAAGTGGAACAAGAACACAATTATGACCAGCGAAACGATGATCGCTTCCTCAATCAGGCTATGTTTCAAAGTGTTGATCGATTCGCTGATCAGTCCGCCGCGATCGTAGCCGGAGACGATCTCGACTCCCGGCGGCAGCGATCCTTTGATCTCAACCAGCTTCTTCTTGACACCATTGATCACGTTGAGGGCATTCAGTCCATACCGCATGACGACAATGCCACCTACGGTCTCGCCTTCACCGTTCCACTCAGCTACACCTTCCCGCAGGTCTGGGCCGAAGGAAACCGCGCCCAGATCCTTAATGAGTACGGGCGTACCGTTCTTTGCCATGACCGGCACGTTAGCCAGATCATCGAGCGATTTGAGATAGCCCAAGCCGCGAATCATGTATCGCGTACCGCTGAGTTCCAGCACGCGACCTCCGACTTCATTTGTGCTCGACTTCACGCGGTCGATAACGGTCGAGAGGGGTATGCCATAAGCGAGCAGTTTGTTCGGATCAAGCTGCACCTGATACTGGCGCACGAACCCACCGATACTCGCGACTTCGGCCACACCGGGAACGGTTGCCAATTGATAACGCAGGTGCCAATCCTGAATGCTTCGCAGATCGGCGAGGCTCTGCTTGTGGCTGTGATCGACGAGCACATATTCGTAGATCCAACCCGCGCCTGTGGCGTCCGGGCCGATGGCAGGATGCACGTTTGCAGGAAGGCGCCCGGCAATCGTTTGTAGATACTCGACTACCCGAGAACGGGCCCAATAGATGTCCGTCCCGTCTTCGAAGACAACGAAGACGTAGGAGTCATTGAACATGGTCTGAGCGCGGACTGCTTTCACCCGCGGCGCAGCCAGCAAAGCAGTGACGATTGGGTATGTCACTTGGTCTTCGATAATGTTCGGCGGTTCACCCTCCCAATTGGTGTGAATGATCACTTGCACGTCCGAAATGTCCGGCAGGGCGTCTAGAGGGATGTGGCCCATGGACCAGATTCCGGCCAGCGTAAGCAGAAGAACGCCAGTGAAAACCAAGAAACGATTGTGTGCACACCATTCAATGATTCGGGAGATCACGATTACATACCTCCCGTGGCATTGAGCGTGAGCTGCTTGCTGGCAATCGTCTGCCCATTTTGCTGTGCCCTGATGGTGACCTGCCAAGTTCCGCCCGAGCCGAGGTCTCCTTTGCCTTCATACATTCCGCCGCCTTTTTCGCTGGCATTGATAGCGGTTTTCATTGCGGCCATTCCCATCGCTGGCATTGCGGCCATGAAGAAGGTCACGGTCACGTTGGCGCCTGCGACCGGTTTCCCATCCTGTCCAGTCAGCTTCACGCGAACCGTGTTGCTTCCCTTGTGCGGAGGGCTGGGATCAGTCGTCAGTTCCACATTCGCTTGCTGTTGCGCAGGCGCATTCATGGAAGCGGCTTGACCAGCGCCGGGAGGTGGGGGAATAAATGCGCCCGCGGCCGCCTGCAATTGGGCTTCGGAATCGATCAGGAAGTTTGCCGAAGTGACGATTTGTTCTTGTGCCTTGACGCCCTTCGTTACCACCAGTTCATCGCCAACTTGAGGACCCAATTCCACTTCGCGCGGTTCGATGTTGCCTTCGCCGCTGTAGACGAACAACAGGTTCTTGGTGCCCGAGTGAAACGCCGCACTGGCCGGGATAACCAACTGGCGTCCCATCGGGAGCTTGGCACGAACGTTGACGTACATTCCGGGCCTCAACTTCAGGCCAGGATTCGCAAACACCAACCGCACCGGCAGAGTACGTGTGTTCATGTCCAGTTGCGGAAGGATGTAATCCACGCGTCCGTTGAAGACTCGTCCCGGATATGCATCGACCGTGACCTCTGCGGGATCACCCGGCTTGATCTTCCCAGCATCATTTTGGAATACCTGGGCAAGGACCCAAACGTCGGAAAGATCAGCCACGGTGTACAGCATGGTTTCGGGCTGCACGTACATATTGGGCAACGCGTTTTTCTGCGTGATGTAACCCGAGACGGGGGAATTGACTGTCAGATCGGTAATCGGCTTTCCGCCTTGATCCAACTTCTCGATTTCCGCAGGAGAAACTTCCCATTGCAGAAGTCGCTCTTTGGCCGCACTGAAGAGAGAAGACGCACCAGATGCTACGCCGCTGACTTTGCTCTGCTCCAAAGATTCGGAGTTCTTCTTTGCCAGCAAGTATTCATGCTCGGTCGAAACCAGGTCAGGACTGTAAATCGTAAACAGCGGCTGGCCCTTGCCAATAAAATTGCCCGTTGCGTCGGCGTAGACTTTGCGAATCCATCCAGCGAATCGCGTCTGCACGTAAGCCTGCCGCCGTTCATCCACCTGCACATTGCCGTAGAAACGAAGCTCGGTATTGACCGGGTTGGATTCAACCTTCCCCAGCACAACGCCGATGCTCTGCATCCGCTGCGGCGTGAGCTGGAAAGGAGCAAGCGGCATCTCCTGCATATTGCCGGCTCGAGGATCGCCTCCCGTTCCTTGCTCGGAACCCGAGGCGTTGGCCGATGAAGTTTGTGCCATCGCTTCCGTGGACTGGCTTGCGGAACTGGTGCCCGAAGCAGGTCCAGCATGGCTTATACGCCACCACAAGACCGACGCCACAATCGCGAACAAAAGAGTTGTAGTCATTGCAATCCAAAACGCGCGGCGATAATTATTGCTTTCTGTACGGAGCATGTCTGATCCCTCATTCGCATTCGTTCTGACGTTTCGCTCGTTCACGGCAGATCCACCCCGGTCAGCCGCTCCAGTTCAGCGAGAGCCGACTCGTGCTCGACCAGTTCATTGCGGTATTCCAAATCGAGGTTCAACACATCGAGGAACCCGGAAAGCAGGCTCTCGAAGTCTTGCTTGTTCGATTGGTAGGCAGACAGGGCCGATTGAAAGGTAGCTTCCGATTGCGGAACGAGACCGTCACTGTAAATCTTCAACCGGTCTTCCGAAGTCTTGGCGCGCACAAACTGCTGCTGCACTTCCGAAAGCACGCGCTGTGATTCAGCGTCCAGCTCGTGCCGTGCTCGCTCCTGGTTCTCCTGTGCCTCCGCCAGTTCAGCTTTCTGTCGCCCGCGATTGGGAAGCCGGATGCCGAACGTCGCCATGTAGTAATCGCGAAATTGGCTAGCATTGTGCTCGTAGTTGTACTGGACATTGAAGTCTGGACGGAAATTCTTGTGCGCCAGTTCCACCTGGGTTTCCTGCTGCCGGATGGAGGCCTGCTTTGAGCGCACATCCGGATTTTGCTCACGCGCTTTTTGCAACAGTTCGGCTGCGGAATACGGAAGGCGTCGAATTGTGAGAGTCTCCGCAACGATGTCCGCGGACTCCTGCGGTCGTCCCAAGAGCCGCTTGATCTGGGCCTCAAGCAGTCCCTCTTCCTGATGGTGGTGTGTGATCTCTTGCAGAATCTTCGTGTGCTGCAACTGTGCTTTCAGCACATCCTGCTGATTGCCTTGGCCCACGCGGTAGCGTGCCTCGGACGCCTCCTGTACCTGATTCAGCAGCTTGTCACTTCTCTGGAGAACGCCGAGGGTTTGCTGAATGTAGGCCAGGCGGAAATAGACCATCTTAAGATTTCCAACCACCGTTCTGCGAACGGAATCGGTCTGCGCTTCCATGGAAGCCGCTTCGTGTTCGGCGACACTGGCGCGCAATTGCCGTTTACCTGGGTAGGGGATGTCCTGCGATGCCCCGAACCCGATGTAGGCGAAATCGCTGTTGCTGTAGCCCGCGAAAGGTCGTGGACTGCCCACACTGAACTGTTGCACCGAGAGTTGCGTCTCGGGCAGAGCGGAGACCTGCTTCGGAACATTTCGTGAGGCCTGCCATGCGTGGAACGAGGCAGCAATCTGCGGATTCTTCTGCTCCGCCTCTTGGATTAACTCGCGCAGAGATGTGGGCTTCCCCGCGTGCTCGGCCATGCCGGAGGACTCGGGAGGCGAGGCCGACTGTTGCGACTTTCCTATTTGTTGAGCTGTTCCCTTAGCCGGAAGCACCATTGTTCCGACGAGCACAACCACGCTAATTAGTGAAATACGAGTGCACCCGAAGAGACTTCGGGATAAATAAGTGGATTGCATCTTTCCTCCGCAAACAAACACCAGTTTGTAGGCGCACCGACGCACAGACGCACGAGTGCCTTAGCAACTCAGAGGAAAGACGATCAGATTCTTAGGACTGTGGTGGTTAGAGACTCTAGTCCTGGCGGACTGTGCGTGCACGAAACACGCGACGACCATTGTGCGAGCGAGACATACGCATCGGTTTGGGCGGTAAGGGGAAGCGCGTGAAACAGAACCAAACTGAAATGATCCAATTGTGACGAGGCGGTCTTCAGAGCGTGAAAATCAGCAGGTGTCGCGGTTACCTGACAGCAAGGATGTGATTTCGCCATCCCCATGTCCCCGCACCGCTCCGCCATCTTCTTGCAGCACTCGCGCTCGGCTGGCGTCATCGCTGCATCGGGCACCACACATGCCATCACCGGCAGCGCGGCGAACAATACCGCCAGGGCGAAAACAGCGAGTTTGCCAACCAGACTCATAACCTCATGAAAGTATAGGTTCAACTGTAGCTTAGACGCAATCCACCTAGGAAAGTTGCAGGTTCCGGAGTTCGATTGCGAGTAGTCGCTGCCCTCCCCAGCCAGCTTTGTCACAAGAGCATCTTTCCAGCTGAGGCATGGTTCTTTCGCGGAATCAATGATTTAGGCTCCAAGATATGACCTTGCTTTAGAACTTATCCACTCGCCGCATGCGTTAGGCCAGCTCGGTCAGAGACCACAGAATGGTCCACACGCTGCAACTTCAGTCGCCGAAGCAACTGCGCATTCACCGCCACGATCATAGTAGAAGCGCTCATGGCGACTGCACCGATGCTCATGGGCAGATCAACTCCCCACCGGACGAGAAGGCCTCCTGCGACCGGAATGGCGACAACGTTATAAGCAGTGGCCCAAACCAAATTCTGGATCATCTTTCTGTAGGCAGCGCGAGATAGTTCGATCGCTCCAACAACGTCGCGCGGATCGCTGCGCACTAGCACGATTCCGGCCGATTCAATGGCCACGTCGGTTCCGGCTCCAATGGCGATTCCGACATCTGCGGTGGCTAACGCCGGTGCGTCGTTCACACCATCACCAACCATCGCGACCCTCTTGCCGCCCGATTGAAAGCGCTTCACTGCGGAAGCCTTGTCAGCTGGGAGGACTTCGGCAGCGACGTCATCTATGCCAATGCGGCGGGCGACCGACTCGGCAACCGTCTTCGAGTCTCCCGTGATCATTGCAACCCGGATACCAAGCCGATGAAGATCTGTGACCGCTTCCCTGGATTCGGGCCGAATCTCATCCTCGATGGCGAAAGCACCGAGGAGTCGCCCCTCGGCGGCGACATAGAGAACCGTCTTGCCACCTGACACCCATCCTGCGGTCAACTTTTCGACTTCGGGTGACACCGTTATCTTGCTTTCGGTCAGCAGACGCGGTCCGCCGACAATGACGCTCTTGCTGCCAACCTGCGCTTGTGCCCCTCGACCAGGGAGCGCCTCGAAATCAGCAGCTTGCAATGTGGGCAGCTTTCGCCGTCTGGCTTCGGCCACGATCGCCTTTGCGAGCGGGTGTTCTGAGTTCGCTTCGACGGCGGCAGTAAGTGCAAGCACGTCACTTTCATTGTGGCCGGGCGTAACCGTGACGCCCGATAATGCAGGGGAGCCACGTGTGAGTGTTCCGGTTTTATCGAAAATCACCACATCCAAATTCCGGGCACGTTCGAGTGCGAGTCTGTCCTTGATGAGAAGGCCGTTCTGCGCTCCGAGCGATGTCGAGATCGCGATCACCAGAGGAATTGCCAGTCCCAAGGCGTGAGGGCAAGCAATGATGAGGACGGTTGCCGTTCTGATCAGGGCATGTACCTTGTCTCCCGAGAACCACCAGTAAACAAACGTTATCCCTCCGGAAGTTACTGCTACGTAGAAAAGGATTGCTGCCGCACGGTCGGCAAGAGCTTGCGCGCGAGACCCGGAAGCTTGGGCGGCCGCAACCAAACGCATGATTCCGGACAGAGCGGTCTGCTCCCCGACTGCAGTGACGCGGACTCGAAGGCTTCCGACGCTGGCCACCGTACCCGCGATAACGGTCGCCCCGGTACCCTTCGATACACTTCGGGACTCGCCGGTAACCAGCGATTCGTCAACATCGGCGGTCCCCTCGATGACTGCGCCATCCGCTGGGACACGGGTTCCGGGCCGTACGAGAACGATGTCACCCACCTGCAACTCAGAGATCGGAACGGTTTCAGTCTCCGTACCCTTTACGCGCTCGGCAGTGTCTGGAAGCAGCGCAGCGAGGGCATCAAGCGCCCCACGAGCTTGGGAAACAGCTCGCATTTCCAGCCAATGGCCGAGAAGCATGATTGTGATCAGAGACGCAAGCTCCCACCAGACCTCCACTGCGAACAGGCCAAGAGTTCCCGCGAGCGACGTGCCAAAGGCGACGACGATCCCCAGGCTGATGAGCGTCATCATGCCGGGCTGGTGATCGCCAAGTTCACTCCATGCCCCGCGGATGAAGACTACCCCGCCATAAACGAGGACGAGCGTCCCAAGCACGGCAGGGATAAACTTCGAGCCGGGAAAGGAAGGTGCGGTGTACCCAAGCCAATGTTGGACATCGGTCGACCATAAGACCACAGGAACGGTAAGAGCGAAACTCAACCAAAACCTGTCGCGAAACATGGCGACAGAGTGTCCCGCGTGACGGTGGTGATTTGTGTGGGCTCCTGACATGTTGAGTCGAGCATGCGAATTGACTGGTTCGTGAACGTGGTGCGTCATGCGGTCCATCTTGAATTCTCGAGTCTGCAAACTCTCGTCGGGCGTGCCTCCGAGTTCACACGATCAGCACGAAGCCAAACGCCGGAGCCCGGTACTTGTATCGTAATATTGCCGATCCGCGAATCTCTCGGGCACAGTTCGTATAAGCACCAACCTTGCCAAAGTCAGTGAAGTCTGCATGTATCCGAAAGGCTTGCCCGACAACCGCAAACGTCTTGATCAGTCCTGATCCGCAGGGATGGGCGTGTCTCCCCGTTGTCATCTCGACGCTCCGGCGACACCAGGCCGAGCCGCGAAGTCTCACGGGACTTCGTCTCTGATTCTGCCGAGGCATTCATGAGATGGGTTGGGTTCTAGATCCGTTCCGCATCCACTGCGTGCGGAACGAGAACATCAGGTGCAACGGCCGGCAAGCTGGGTACAAGCCAGCTAAACAATGCGGTTGCCGCCGCGGCGCCGACCAACTGTGCCGCAATGAAGCCAGCAACATCCGCGGGGCGAATGCCACTGAAGATGTCACTCGCCGCCTTCGCCAGAGTCACGGCAGGATAGGCAAACGATGTCGATGCCGTGAACCAGTACGCCGCTGTGACGTACGCCCCAACCGCATAGGGCACGCAGCTGACCAATGACCGTTACACATGACGAGAAGCCGTACTCAGAAATATTGCAGCAGCAAATGAATTGTGGATAGTTTGTCGACAAACAGGACATAATCTGATAGCCCGAAAGAGCCCGCAGTTCGTTACGCTGAGAACGGTTTTTGCGAGTTGAATGGCGGGAGCGACGGGACTCGAACCCGCGGCCTCCTGCGTGACAGGCGTTCTAACCAACTGAACTACGCCCCCGCATAATACTGCTCCAGTTTCTACCGGACCGTTCCCCTCCGTTCCTTCCGCTTCCCAGCTGCGTCCGAAACTGCCCGAAAGTGCCGTGACAGGGCAGCGTCCGCGAGTTCCATTGCCACACGTGCAACCGCTGTCTGGAACTCAGAAATTCGACTCCTAGAGCTAGCCACGGAGCGCAGCACCCCAAAGTCTGCGCTCAGCGGAACTCAGCACTTCTAATTTGCTGATTTACAACGAGATTGCACAGAACCTTTATTATTGTCAGCCCAAGATAGCGTTGCTCAGTGATGACATAAAGGTTGAGAAAAATAAGCTAAGTTATTGAAAACATGGTGGCCAGGGACGGAGTTGAACCGCCGACGCCAGCCTTTTCAGGGCTGCGCTCTTCAGGCCTAACTATGTTTTCAATCATGCTTCAGTGGCCCCGGGCTTCCCCATGTTTCCACCAACTTCCGTAGTCGACGGCGATCCGGCACACGGTAAGACTCGGCTCCATCGGTTTTCTGAATCGGAGTACGTCTATTCGCGAAAGGGAATTGCATTTTTTGTGATCCTCCTCCTTCGTTTTGATGACGCGATGTCGAGCATCCGCGCTTGCCCAATTCACCGCCACCACCGCCCCGAGGTTACGGGTGAGGGCTCGGTGAAAAGGCACGCTGCGGATAAGCATATTGCTTCGCATAGATTCCGTATTTCTTCATGCGCCAGAGCAAAGTCGTGCGGTTCACTCCCAGGCGTACGGCAGCACCATCGGCACCACCGACGCGCCCTCTGCATGCAGTCAGCGCCCGTATGATCTCATCGCGCTGCCTTCGTTCATATTCGTCGGCAACGATGATTTTGTCGCTTCCCGAATTTGTTTTTTCTTCCGAGATTGCCTGAGCCTCTGCCCAGTTGGCACTCGTTGACTCGACGGTATTCGCTTTTCCAGGCTGTTCCCATGCGGTAAGCCCGCTTATCATGGCTGTCGGAAGGGGATTCGGAAGCAGTCCATGGTCTGATAGGATTACGGCCCGTTGAACCAGATTTTGAAGTTCGCGGATGTTGCCTGGCCATGAGTAGGACGTGAGCGCTGCCATTGTTTCCGGCGGAATCTGCTCGATCTGCTTTGCCATTCGACCGCTGAAGAACTTAACGAAATGGGTGACGAGCGCTGGAATATCCTCACGGCGCTCGCGCAAAGGGGGGACTTGGATCGGAAATACATTCAAGCGATAGTACAGATCGTTGCGAAATTCATTTCGTGCGGCCATTTCCGTCAGGTCGCGATGGGTCGCGGCGATAACACGAACATCGACTTTGTGGGTCTGGCCACTTCCTAGTCTCTCAAACTCTTGTTCCTGTAGCACTCGCAGCAGCTTCGGCTGCAAAGCAAGCGGAATGTCGCCTATTTCGTCTAGGAAAAGCGTGCCCTGATGCGCGATTTCGAATCGCCCAACTCTTTGCGCGATGGCACCGGTAAAAGCGCCCTTCTCATGTCCAAACAGCTCGCTCTCGAGAAGATCATGGGGAATTGCGGCACAGTTAACCTTTACGAACCGTCGATTGCAACGTGGACTGACATTGTGGACCGCTTGCGCTATTAGCTCTTTGCCGGTGCCGGTCTCTCCCTCGATGAGAACAGTAGAGTCTGTAGGGCCAACACGCTCAACCTGTTCGAGCAGAGTTTCTAAGGCAGCGCTGCTACCCACGATTCGCTCAAACTGCGAATCCCTGCTCTCGCGGATCTGTGAAACGCTATGTTGGGATGCCACCACAGGACCCTCCAGTCCTCAGTCGTCATCTTGCGTCCCTTTCAAACAGGCCCGCACACGATCCAGTAGGACCGAGTTGTCAAAAGGCTTTGCTAAAAACGCGACCGCACCGTCTCTCATGGCCCGAACGCGCATTTTTTCGTCACCATGAGCTGTAATAAAGATGATGGGAATCTGATAATCTTCAGCGTTCAGGCGAGACTGGAGATCCAGGCCAGACATCCCCGGCATCCGAATGTCGGCAATTACGCAACGAAATTCTTCGAGACGGCTTGATTTGAGAAACTCCTCGGCTGACGCGAAGGCTACAACTGGATACCCAGCAACCTTGAGCAGCCGTTGCAAACACTTCCGAACCAGTTCCTCATCGTCAATGACAGCGATCACACTCGCCTCGCACGCAATCAGCATTCGGTAGCGTACCGTGGCCCGCCTAGATCTGTAAATTACCAATAGCTTTATGCCACTTAAAGAACTTTTAGCTCACATCCAAGAGGCGTGAGCGGAAGTGCGACGTGCTGAGGCGAACGTGGATCAAGATCAGGGTGATGGATTGGCTTCAAGACTCTTTGGCTGAGGAGAGACTCAGCTTCTCCGCCATTCTTCCGAGTTCGGCGGGGGAACCCGCGTGCATCTTTTGCATTACATGCCCGCGATGGACCGCGGCCGTGACCTCGGTGACACCGAGCTTCGAGGCCATCTGTTTCGTCGACAGTCCAGAAGCGAAAAGATCCATGACCTGGCGCTCACGAGCGGTCAACGTTCTATATCGTTGCTGCAAAGCGGCGGTATCGCCCTGCTCCCGCAGCCTTGCCGCGTCGCGCTGGAGCGTCTGTTGGATTACATCCACCAATTCCTGTGGTCGAAAGGGCTTGGTGAGAAATTCCACAGCGCCTAACTTCATGGCTCTAACCGCTGTGTCAACATCAGCGTGGGCACTGATGAAAATGATAGGAACATTGATGCCAGCAGCTACTAGCTGGCGTTGCACTTCGAGGCCGCTCATGCCAGGAAGCCGAACATCCAAAACAACGCAGCTCGGGACCCCGGGCATTTTCAGCTGTAGAAAATCTTGCGCCCGTGCAAATGTCTGACCTTGTAGACCGACCGTTTTTAGCAGGCGCTGGATCGACGCGCGTACCTCCTCATCATCATCGATTACGAATACGTTACCTGCAGCGGGCGAGTTCATGAGGGCTCGGGTTCGTACTGAGGTAGTTCAAAGCAGAACGTAACACCGCGGTCAGGATTTGGCGTCGCCCATAGCCGACCGCCATGGGACTCAATGATCGAGCGGCTGATGGCGAGACCCATTCCCGTGCCTTGCGATTTAGTAGTAAAAAATGCATCGAAGATGTGTTCCTCCTTTCCCTCCGGCAAACCAATGCCACTGTCACTCACTGAAACCAGGACCTGTTTACCGTCGGTCTGCTCTGAAGTTACAACCAGTTCGCCGCCTGAGTCCTTCATCGCTTCAATAGCATTATGCATGAGGTTCATGACCACTTGCTGCAATTGCACGCGGTCGCCTGTCACTTGTGGAACACTCGCTGAAAGCTGCAGATTCGTCACCACCGAGGAGAGTCTAGACTCATTCCGCAACATCGTATCAATTTCGCGAACGACCTGGTTGACGTCAACCAACTCGCGATCTTGAGCACTCTTCTTAGAGAGCGAGCGCACGCGCTCGATAATGTCGGCCGCGCGTTTAACAGATTGCGCCACGGCAGAACTAGCCTCACGCATCTCCGAGACGTCCAACTTCTCTCTCTCCAGTAGCCATCAACAGATTTGCGCGTTGGTCGTTGCGGCGGTAATCGGTTGCTTGATCTCGTGAGCCAATGAAGCAGCCATCTCCCCCATGACGCTTATGCGGTTCATGTGCGCAAGCTCCGCCTCGAGGTTGCGAAATCTCTCAATTGCTTGCTCGGCAAGTTTGCGTTCCGTAACGTCGCTCGAGCTACCCACGAATTCCACGAGCTCTCCAGTTGCGGTCAATACAGGATGGCTAACCGAGTGGATCCACTTGACGGTCCCATCCGGAAGAAGAATGCGGAACTCCATTTCACAATCCGATTTTTCACGAGTTGCTTTTTCGATTGCTTCGCGCCAGTTGTTTCGATCTTCCGGATGTACTCGCCGCACCCGCTCTTCCCAAGAGGGTACCCCCTCTTTCGGGTCAAATCCGTAAATGCGATACAATTCATCCGACAGATACACTACTGCGTCGGTAAGCGAGTTTCTGCTAGTGATCGACGATCCCAGAACGGACAATGGTGCCGCGTCTGTCGCCCCTACCCGCCAAGCCCAACTGCCCGTGTGGGTCAGCCTCTGGGCATCGGTTAGGTAAGTTTCACTTCGCCGAAGTGCTTCCTCCGCCCGTTTACGATCTTCGATGTCAGTAGAGACACCGTACCACCTGACGATCTCGCCTTTTCCATCCCGCAGCGGAACGGCACGCGACAGGAACCAACGGTACTCCCCATCCGCGGCCCGCCGATAGCGCAATTCATTTTCGAAAGGCTCGCCCGTTGTCAGAGAGTTGCGCCATTTCTCTAGGTGTCTTTCTAGGTCCGCAGGGTGGACGACGTCTTGCCAACCCGAGCCGACCGTTCCCTCGTGGGCCAAACCCGTGTATTCCTGCCAGGGGCGGTTCGCGAACTCATTCGACCCATCAGTCCTCGCGATCCACACCATCGTCGGCATCGTTTCGACGACGTCCCGAAGCTCCTGCTCGGCGCGTTTGCGATCTTCGATATCAGTTAGGACGCCGTGCCATTTAACGATGTTCCCGCGCTCATCGCATAACGGCGCAATGCGAACGAGAAACCAGCGATATTCGCCGTCGACGGCACGGCGCAGTCTCACCTCGTTCTCGAATGGCTTCTTGGCCGCGGCCGCAGCACGGAATTTTTCAACGTGCGAATCGATGTCCTCCGGGTGAACAACAGTAAGTCTCCAACCTTCAGAATCGGTTTCAGCGACGGACAGGCCGCTGTATTCCCGCCATTGGTTAGTAAGATAAGGATGAGATCCATCGGGCAGAAGCACTCCTGCCATTGCCGGCATGTTCTCAACTAGATCGCGTAATTCTTTTTCGCTCCGACGCAAGGCTTCGTCGGCCAGCTTGCGCTCGGTGATGTCCCGCACCGCACAGGAGACAAGCGTACCTTCTTCCGTGTCCAGGGGACTGAGGCTGATCTCTACGGGAAACTCGGTTCCGTCTTTGCGCAATGCGTATAGTTCCAGGCCCTGGCCCATCGGGCGCACGCGGGGTTGGGCGAAGAATGCTGCGCGATGCTCCGGGTGTTGGCCACGAAAGCGCTCGGGGACAAGAATTTCAATCTCCTTTCCCAGCAGTTCATCCCGCCGATAGCCAAACAGTTTCTTGACTTGCGCGTTGACCAATACGATCTGGCCTTGTCGATTCATCACCACGGTGGCATCCGGAGCGGATTCCAGGAGACCTCGAAATTTCTCCTCGGCGCGCTTGCGCTCGGTAATGTCCCGACTGATCGTTGCCAATCCAATCCGCCGCCCAGTCTCAGTATCTTTCACATCGAAAATGTGCAGAAACATCGGGATGACTGCGCCCGTCTTGAAGTTACGAAATCGCATCTCCCCTTCCCAATTCCCCTTTTCTAACGCGGAGGCCATCCCTGCACGCAGCAACTCTTGATCATCCTCGACTATATAGTCACTGGGAGTCGTCAGTTGAACTTGCTCTGCCCCCAGCCCGACGAGTTTCCGACCCGCCGGATTGACAAACAGCACCCCTCCTTGCGGCGATGCAAATCCAATAAAGTCGCGGCTATTCTCGACCAAAGCTGAAAGCGTCCGCTCTGCTTTCAGTCTTTCCTGAAGAGTCCGTTTATTGTGGATTAGCTCCCGGGTCAGCGACGCCATGTCCTCAGTTTGGCTCGCGAGTTCTTGCTGAAGCAGATCGCGAGTCTGTTTCATGGTTACAAGATTGTGCACTCTCGCTCTAAGTTCTCCGGCAGAGAATGGCTTTACAAGATAATCCTGTACCAATTCGGCAAGCAGTTTCAGTCGTAATTCGTCATCCGCTCTGGCCGAAAGAACCAATACGGGCACCTGCGCCAGCTCTTTATTGGCGCGCATCCTTCGAACAAGCTCGTCGCCTCCAAGTGTGGGCATCATGAGATCGGTGACCACAAGATCCGGTCGCTCGGCAGCAACGCTCGATAGCCCTTCTAAACCATCGGCTGCGGTTACGACACGGTATTCAGAAGAGGGGACTTCGGCGATGAAACGCCGCATTTCAGGGTGGTCCTCAATTACCAGTATCTTCGTCTTGCTTGCATCGCCGAAACTGAGGATCTGATTTTCAGTTGACTGCAGTTCCTCCACGGTACCGCTGATTGCGATCCCGGCGGTAAGAGCCGATTCAGGCTCCGCGAGAGTTCGTACAGATGAACCCTCCGGTGCGCGCGATGGAACGTCGACTTGCACCAGGGTTCCCCCACTGGGCGCGTCGGAAATGCTGATGGTGCCACCGTGGAGGTCCACGAAGTCTTTCACGATCGAGAGCCCCAACCCGGTTCCGCCAAACTCACGGGTCGTCCCGCCTTGCGCCTGCCGAAAACGTTCGAAGATCGTATTCCGGATGGCTCGTGGAACCCCGGGCCCGCTGTCTTGCACCGACAAAATCAAACGGCTGTCATTTGTCTTAAGGGTGCATTGGATCCTCCCACCCTGAGGAGTGAACTTAAATGCATTGGAGAGCAAGTTGAGCAGAACGCGCTCCATTTTTTCCGGGTCGACTTCGGCCCGTGCGACATCTGGCGTCAGGACGGCGTAGGAGATTGACTTTTGGGGAGCTAAAGCGTCAAAGTGAGCGGCAACGGTGCGGACCATGCGAACTAGGTCAATGTCCACGTAGTCCATTGTCATTTTGCCGGCATCCAATTTGGCGAGGTCCAGCAAGTCGTTTACATGTTTCAGAAGAGTTGCTGCATTCTGCCGAATTACACCCAGATCTCTCTTCTGCACATCCGTCAAATTTGTTCCCGAAGCAAGAACGGATTCCGCAGGCCCAAGAATTAGCGCTAAGGGTGTCCGAAGTTCATGGCTGACGTTGGCAAACAAGTCGCTCTTGAGTTGGTCCAGGTGACGAATTTGTTCCAGGAGCTTTTGTAACTCCTCATTTTTTCGAGCAATTTCCGCCTCAGCAGCTTTTTTTTCGGTGATGTTTCTGCCCTCGGCCAGCAAGAAGACGATCTTGCCATCGTGATCCCGCACCGGCATGAGCGAGAAATCGACAATGATTGTCTCCTCGCCAGAAGATTTTCCGTAAATCTCGATGTCACAGCGGATGAATTCGCCCTTGGCCGCCCGCCCGCACAATTCCCGTTGTTTGTCTTGCGTCTCTTTCGAGACCTGCCACCAGCGAGCCTCCCAGAACGGCTTATCCTGAATGTCTCTCAGCTTGATACCGGCTCCTTCGAGCGCAGCACGATTGATCTCGAGCGTCATCCCTCTGGCATCGAGTAGCCCGACAAACTGGTACATTTCGTCCAGAATGATCCGAGCAAGTTTCTCGCGGTAACTCTGCAGGCTGTCCCGGACTGACAATGTGACTTCGCGTACCTGCAAGGTCGAGCCTTGTTCGAAAAGTTGATTGCTTATTGCGGACACAGAATCCTCCAACCCGATTGTCACTTGAGAGAAGAATCGCCGAGCGGATGCTCGCGATCTGATTGAGCTATCCTCCTCTCCCCTCGTAGCAAAGGATCGGGTTCGTACTGAGGTAGTTCAAAGCAGAACGTAACACCGCGGTCAGGATTTGGCGTCGCCCATAGCCGACCGCCATGGGACTCAATGATCGAGCGGCTGATGGCGAGACCCATTCCCGTGCCTTGCGATTTAGTAGTAAAAAATGCATCGAAGATGTGTTCCTCCTTTCCCTCCGGCAAACCAATGCCACTGTCACTCACTGAAACCAGGACCTGTTTACCGTCGGTCTGCTCTGAAGTTACAACCAGTTCGCCGCCTGAGTCCTTCATCGCTTCAATAGCATTATGCATGAGGTTCATGACCACTTGCTGCAATTGCACGCGGTCGCCTGTCACTTGTGGAACACTCGCTGAAAGCTGCAGATTCGTCACCACCGAGGAGAGTCTAGACTCATTCCGCAACATCGTATCAATTTCGCGAACGACCTGGTTGACGTCAACCAACTCGCGATCTTGAGCACTCTTCTTAGAGAGCGAGCGCACGCGCTCGATAATGTCGGCCGCGCGTTTAACAGATTGCGCCACGGCAGAACTAGCCTCACGCATCTCCGAGACGTCCAACTTCTCTCTCTCCAGTAGCCATAAACAGATTTGCGCGTTGGTCGTTGCGGCGGTAATCGGTTGCTTGATCTCGTGAGCCAATGAAGCAGCCATCTCCCCCATCATGCTCACGCGGTTGATGTGCGCGAGATCGGCCTCGAGCTGTTGCAATCTCTCGCGCTCCTGCTCTATCCGTCGCCGTTCGGTTATGTCTATTGTGATCCCAACGTACTCGCCGGGGGTGCCGGATTTGAGGACCGGATGACCGATTGCGTGCACATATGTCACTGGACTGCCGGGGACCGCGATTCGATAACGCAAGTCTAGATCCCCGCCCATTTGCATCAACGCTTGGAAAGTCTCTAGTACGTGTTCTTGATCTTCGGGATGAACACGCTGGAGGAACTCTTCGAATGACGGCATACCTTTTTCCGGGTCGAAGCCAAACATACGGGTATGCTCCGCCGACGAGTGGAGTGCCTGCCGGGTGACGACGTTAAGCGCCCAGCTGCCGGTGTGTGTCAGGTGCTGACCTTCGGCCAAATACTCCTCGCTCCGCTTCAATGCCTGCTCGGCGCGTTTCCGCTCTTCGATGTCAGTAGAGACACCGTACCACTTGACGATCTCGCCTTTTCCATCCCGCAGCGGAACGGCACGAGAGAGGAACCAACGGTATTGCCCATCCGCTGCCCGCCGATAGCGCACTTCGTTTTCGAAAGGCTCGCCCGTCGCCAGAGAGGTGCGCCATTTCTCCAAGTGCAGCTTCAGGTCTGCTGGATGAACCGCGGCCTGCCAGCCTGACCCAGCTGAGTGTCCGGCGGACAAACCTGAGTATTCGTGCCAGTGCCGATTGATAAAATCCTCGGAGCCGTCGGGCAAAGCGGTCCACACCATCGTCGGCATCGTTTCGATGACGTCCCGAAGCTTCTCAGCAAGTTCGGCCTCAAGCTTGCGTAATCTCTCGCGTTCTTGCTCTGCACGCTTCCGGTCTTCAATATCGGAGATGAATCCATACCACTTGACCACATTCCCAGCCTCATCTCGTAAGGGTGTCACGCGGATCAAAAACCAGCGATATTGGCCATCAGCGGCACGGCGAAGTCTCACCTCGCTCTCGAATGGCTGCCCCTCTGCGACCGCAATGTGGTACTTTTTCATGTGCTGTTCGGTGTCTTCGGAATGAATCGCATTCTGCCAGCCTCCGTTGATGGTTTCCGCTTCTGATAGTCCCGTGTAGTCGTACCATTGGGTGCTAACGTACGAGTAGCGTCGATAGCGTCCATCCTCGAAGACTGCAAACACCATTCCAGGTACTTGCTCTAGCACGTCGCGCAGTTCTTTTTCACTGCGACGTGTGGCTTCCTCGGCGCGCTTTCGCTCGGTCAAATCGAGCACGAAGGCGACGCCCTGGGATTGGTCTTCGTCGAAGCTCACGGCACCGAGCAGGATGGGCACGCGGGTGCCGTCTTTGCGGAAGTACTCTTTCTCAAACGGTGGCACGCGTCCGGTTTTCCGTACATCTTGCAGGTGCCTTTCGTCGATCTCGCGCCACTCTGGCGGTGTGAGTTCCCGCCAATTCAGGCGGCCGGCAGCGAGATCCACCCGACTGTATCCCATCATGCGAAGGAATGTTTCATTGGCCTCGTAAATGCGGCCTTCAAGGTCCCAGATGAAAACACCGATGATGTCGCCTTCGACCAGGCGCCGGATCCTGGCTTCGCGTTCCGCGAGATCGCGATACAAACGAGAGTTCTCGAGCGAGATCGCGGCCTGCGAGGCAAGAAGCTTCAGCACCGCGATGCGCGCAGGAACGAAAACGCTCGGCGCCAGCTTATTCTCTAGGTAAAGGATACCTATAAGTTTGCCGTGGTTGAGTAGCGGCAGGCACAGAACTGAGCGCGGGCGGCATTGGCGGATATAGGAATCCGTGATGTACGGGTTCTGCATTGTCGCATCGTCAAGAATTACATTCTCTAGAGTGCGATGAACGTATTGAAGCACTGACTGCGGCAAGTCAGCGTTGGATGCAGGCTGCTGATCGAGACTCACGACCATCTCGCCGCCGTCGGTTGTGGCTTCCGCTGCCATCCTTAGTGCATCCATTTGTAAAAGAAGCAACGCACCCCGGTCCGCGCCGGCCTGTTGAAGGGCAGTGCGCATCAACGCGTGGATCAGTTTTTCCAGAACAATCTCGCTCGATACAGCCTGCGAGACCTTGATCACAGTAGCTAGGTCGAGATGCTCGACGGGCGCGCCCATCGTTTTCATCGGACCGGGAACTGGCTCATCTTCCCGGAGATACGGATACAACTCGTCGAGCTGTCGCACTTTGCCGTCGGCTCCCCACCGCTGATAGCAGCGTTTAGCGTCCTGCAAGTAAGCGCGGGCAATTTTGTCGAACCCGCGAGTTGTATAGAACCGTGCGGCAACTTCGTTGGCGAGCGCCTCGTTATGGACAAAGCGATTTGCATGCGCGGAGCGAATGGCCTTTTCATAGAGCTGCTCCGCGTCGAGCAAACGGCCTTCGATACGGGCGATCTCCGCGCCTACCAGTGCGGCACGGTTTTCGAAGTTCTCCGGGCAATGCTCTGCCCATATTTCGAGCTGCCTGTGGTGAGCGCCCAGAGCCTCGACATGCTGATCCCGCTGGTCGGGAGATGCGAGATCCCAGGATGCCGCGCGAGAAAGCGCACCGTAGAATGAAAACTCAGTCCCTTCTAATGTTGATGGCACGGACCAAAGCAGGCGCTGTGCATTCAAAGATGCTTCGAGGGCGGAGGTATAGTCGCCGGCAAGGAAGCGGGCTTGCAGCTTCCGGATCCAATACGAACATTCGGCCAGCACCAGTGTCGGGTTACCCGCCAAATGGCGCTCAAACCGAATCTCATCAAAATCCTCATCATTGAAGCAGCCAAACTTCGGGGTAAACCCACGGAGGGTCCGGATAAGCCGGAGCCCCGAGGTGATCACGTCCACAGCCCAGCCGTAGCGTGCTCTCCGGTCAAACGCCAGACAGTTCTCGGCTTCGGCTTGTACTCCGGAAAGAGGATCTCCTGTCATCAAAAGATTCGAGATCAACGAGTTCCGGCTAGAAGCCGCAAATATAAGGTCACCCACCTCGTAGGCGGTATCGAAGGCGCGACGTAGCAGATCACGGCCATCCAAGGCATGCCTCGCCCATGGCATGACGTGGTGTCCGAACAACAAATAGGTTCGAGCCTTATAGCGCTTTAGGCCGCGCTTTTCTACCAATTCATAGCCCAACCGGCCGAATCGAAATCCGTGGTTGTAGTTGCTGAACCGCGGTCCTGCTATTACGGCAAAGCATAAGTAGGCGAAGCACGCCGCATCGCAATTACCATGTTCGAGGCTGAGATTCACCATGCGGCAAATGACGAGCGAAAACAAGTTCTCGTCAAAAAACAACGATGGCGGCGCAACCTCGGTAAGAACATCCAGAACGTCACGGACCTCCGGGTCGGTCAACAAGGGCAAGTCAACGAGGTCCTCGATTTGCCGATTTCCCAGCAGAGACCAAATTCGATCGTATTCCCGCATTACTTCATCGTGGGTCGGACGCAACGGCCAATCAGTGCCGGCGTGTCGCAGGTATTCAAGGAACACCTCCACGCAGCGGTCGCCCCGATCTAACATGGTGTAAAGCGTGAGGCGCAATCGTGTGACGATAGCGACATCGTGGCGGTTTTTGGCGCGTTGCGCCAACATCGAAAGCCGGTTCTCCGAGGCCACCATTTCAGCGGTCAGAAGCTCACACTCCGCCATCAGATATTCAATCGCAAAGACGAGATCGTAGTTACGGTCCCAAGTCTCTTCCGTCAACAACGCCACGCCAACGGTCAGGTATTTGAGCGCTGAGGCGTAAGCGGTAGAGGCCTTAGCACGCTTGCCCGCGATCATGTTCAGCTCAGCGACCTGCTCTCGTTCATCCGGCGACGTAATGAGGGTGGTGGCGCGATTGAGCTGATTGACAATCTCGAAGATCGCCTCCTCTCGCTTCTCCGGCGGCGTGTGCGCAGCGAGCAACCTGCCGATGCTCAGATGTGACGCGGCCCGGGATTCTTCCGGGATCAGGGAATAGGCCGCTTCCTGAATGCGGTCATGCACGAACCGATACGAGCCCGCCGCGCGTTCAACCAATTCAAAGCGAACCGCTTCCCACAGATCGGCGTCGAGCTGTTCCTCGGATGCCCCGAAGAGCTGAGTTAGCACCGAGATGCCAGCTGTGTGGCCGAGACATGCCAGGTGTTGTAAGGCAGACTGCGTTTCCTGCCGCAGATGACGCAGCTTTCCCAGCATGAGGTCCACCACATTATCGGTGTAACCCTTGCCACGAATGCGGTTCAGGTCCCAAGACCATTGACCTTCGCCGTGATCGAATGCGAGCAATCCCTCCTCAGCCAGTAAGACGATGAACCGAATGGCGAAGAATGGATTGCCACCGGACTTGTCTTCAACAAGTTGTGCCAGTGGTTTTGCACGATCCAGCTCGCAGTGAAGCGTATCCACAATCAACTGCTCAAAATCCTCGCGAGCCAGGGGGGCAAGCACGATATCGTGCACGATTGCCCCTCCCTGACGAATTTCCTGCAGCTTACGCATCAGTGGATGCGTCGGGTCCACTTCGTTATCCCGGTAAGCGCCGATCAACAACAAATGCTTTACGTCGGGCTCGGTCAAAACATCCGCGATCAAATCCAACGTCGCAGGATCGAGCCACTGCAAGTCGTCGAGAAACAACGCGAGAGGATGTTCCGGTCGCGCAAAAACGCTGATAAAGCGGCGGAACAGCATGTGGAACCGACGTCGGGCGTCCTGCGGCGGAAGATCCGGAACGGCTGGCTGGTCCCCTATAATGAGCCGCAATTCGGGAACCAGATCCACAATCAGCTGTCCGTTCGGGTCTAATGCCTGACGCATGGCGTCGCGCCATTTGCTCAGGTCTGCCTCACTCTTGGTCAATAGTGGATGCAAAAGGCTTTGAAAGGCCTGCACCAGGGTGGCATACGGTACATCGCGCTTATACTGATCAAACTTGCCTGATGCGAAAAGCCCACGCGGCAGGACGAGCATCTTGTGCAGCTCATTCACGACGGATGACTTGCCGATTCCCGAGTAGCCGGAGACCAATACCAACTCCGGCGTGCCGCTGTTAACGACGCGGTCGAAGGAGGCGAGCAACGTCCCGATTTCCCGCTCACGTCCGTACAGCTTCTCCGGAACCATAAGGCGGTCTAACCTGTCATGTTCTCCCAGCGGGAAATCGTCAATCTCGCGTTGCGTCTCCCATGCGGCAAGACAACGCCGGAGGTCTCTCTCAAGACCAGCCGCGGTCTGATAACGCTCTTCGGGAGTCTTGGCAAGCAGCTTCATAATGATTGCCGAAACCGCAACCGGCACGTTCTGCGAGCGCTCGAGGGGCCGTACGGCTTGTCGTGCGATATGGCAATGCACCCACTCCATGGGTTCTGACGCAGTGAAGGGCAGACTGCCCGTAATCATTTCGTAAAGGGTTACTCCAAGCGCGTAGAGATCGCTGCGTGCGTCGATCGAACGATTCATTCGCCCGGTTTGCTCGGGCGCCATGTAGGCAAGTGTTCCTGCAATGAACTCGGGTGGAGCAGGCAGTTGGCGCTCGCGAGGGAGACGCGAGGCGATGTCGAAACCTGTGAGGTGCACATCACCTGTTTCACTTACGAGGATATTGTCAGGCTTAATGTCCTTATGGATCAGGCCGCCCTGGTGGACCGCTTTCACTGCCCCGGTGATGGCTACAGCTAGAGGCAGAAAGCGCCCAATCTCCATCGGGACGCCGATCATGCTATTCAAGGAAGGAAAGTCGGGTCTCTGGTCGTTGGGTTGCGATGACGGCTTCTGATCTAGGTCAGCCGTCGCCGGAATGCTGTCGATAATACCGCGACGCTCTGTCTCGTTATTACGGGGAGTGGGTTCGGGTGCGTGCTCAGTCCGGTTGGGTTGTGAATTCATAGCTCACCACCCGTTCGCTATCAGAATTCTCCGGTTGCGTCGCTAAGCAGTGATTCCCCGGAATCAACAAAATCATACCGCGTCCGCCCCGTTGCCCCGTAATTTGGAACAGACGCCATACCACGCTGGCGTTACCGGCTATCGTAACAGCCGCACTCCCTTTGGTGTTGTTGGCTTCATCGCTGAATGTATGGCTTCAAGCAGAGCTTCATCGTTAAAAGGCTTTCCGAGGAAATTAGTTTGGATTTTGTTGCCTTCATAGAATCGGGTCGCGAGTCGGCGGCTCACCTCGCTGCGAACGATCGAAGCAGTCCAATGCCGAGTATTACGACAGACAACGCGAGCGTCGCTGCTCCCACAGAGATGAGTCCTACCAGACGGTTCGGCTTAAGGGCGTCGGGCGAAGGCATGGACAGAAAGAATCCCGGGCCCATGAGAATTGAAGCCGCTGGCACACCGATCCGCACAAACCACAGCAGCCATGCCGGCAGCATCGCCGCATCGGCCAGGATCTGGCAGATCAACGCCAGAAGAAGGATGACGGCCGCGTGGGCATGGCCCGCCCGGAAAAAGTTCTGGCGCAACGGATTGTCCATATAGCGGCTGCTCCGGTCCATCAATGCTGTGAGCAGAAAATATCCGCCGTACTGAGCCCCGGGAACGGCGATAAGAATTATCCCGGACATCAATGTCGCTTCACGAGTCATAGTTTCCTTTTGAAATTGTGGCCCGGTCTCAACTGGCTTTGGCCGATTTCTCCTAGAGGTCGTGTCCCTTCATCAGCCTCGCAAGGGTTTTATGCCTGTTCGTAACTGAGCTTGAACATAATCTCGACCTTCGAGCGAAGAGCGTTAGCACGACTCAAAAGCGCGAAACCAGCAAAAGTCCAAGACCAATCGCGACCAAATCCTCAGGTATGGCAATCGCAGAGTCTGGCGCGTGCAGCCTTCGCACCAATCCTGCTCGGGCGCTGTAACCACCAAACGCTCCGACCAGTGATCCAATAGCTCCCATTACCACTGCGAGCCAAGCCGCAGCACTGCCGGCGATACCTAGGCAGGCGCCCGTAAGTGAGCCCGTAATGATTCGACCTGCCAGCTGAGGGGCAGCCGTTCGGGCGGCAGTGTTAGGGAGTTGATCGCCGACAGATTCAACTGCTACGCCAAGGCTGAAAATAGCGACCGCCCATGCCGAGCCCATAAAGGCCAAGTGAGAGCTAGAGAGATTAAGCCAATGCAGATGTGCTGCCCAAGCCGTCACGGCGGGAGCGGTAAAGGTTCGCAGCCCGGCGACTACACCGATTCCGAATGCTAGGGCCAGTACGAATCCGCCGTTCATCGGAGACTCCTCTTTGCCATGATCAGCCTCCGCAAGATTGAGGCATTTACAATGCGCAACTTTCGTACCGAGTAAAGGCAACCGGAATGCCAAAGCGAGCAGACTAGCCGAGACCAATAAGTTGAGCGAAATGAATGACCTTCAGAAAGGATACGAATAACTCAAACTCCCACTTCTGACAGCAGCCGACAGTTCTGCCTCTTCCAACACTTTCGTCTGATCGCTCCAGTTCGAACATCATCTCACCGGCTATCCGGCCTTGGCCCTCGCCGAGTGCTGGTGCTGGATCCGGAAGTTGCAGGAGCGCTATATTGCGGACGATTATCCGGTGGCCATGGAAGCCTCCGCGAAGGCGCAACGGCTGCTTTGGACCTTATCCGGCTTATTTGGTGAGGTCGACTATCACTTTCACGGGTCGCGTCACTGGGGGCGCCCTCATTGCGCGCTCTAGAAGGATCGTTTCAATGATCTTAGATTGGCTCGCGGTGGGTTTGGAAAGGTTTGATACGGCTCTTCGATGTGCTGAACCAATGACTTCGACCGGAACTTGGTCCCTGATCCTTTGGTCGGGAAATATAACGATTCAGATGGACACCAGATCGTTGGTTCCGTTTCCCAAAGATCAGAGGAGGAATTGAACCCTCATTCAGGGACTTTCAGCTTTTACTACTGCTGCCATCCACCACCGAGCGCTTGGTAGAGCTGAACGAGCGCCAAACGTTCGTTGAGCTGCGCTTGTACGAGGTTGAGTTCCGCTGAGAAGTAATTTGTTTCGCTGGTGAGCACCTGCAGGTAGCTCGCGCCGCCATTCGTATAAAGCACCTCGGACAGATGGTCGGTCCGCTGCGCCGCGTCCGTAAGCAGCGCCTGTTGCTCGCGAGATTCACGGTCTTTTTGAGAAGCGATGAGGGAATTGGAAACCTGTTCAAGGGCGTTCTGAACGGTTTGCTGGTAAGAGAGCACCTCTTGTTGCCAGTTGGCGCGGGCGAGCCTGAGTTGAGAACGGAGAGCCCCTCCCTGGAAGACGGGCTGACTTACGCTAAAGGCTGCGTACCAAGTTTCCGAGGGTGCTGTGATGAACTGGTGCAAGACGTTGCTCTCGAGTCCTCCCAATCCAGTCAACGACAAGTTAGGAAAGAAGGCGGCCTTGGCGACTCCGATCTGGGCGTTGGCGGCGACCATGATTTCCTCTGCTTGGCGGACGTCCGGCCGGCGCTCCAGTAACTCCGAGGGAAGGCCGGCCGGAACGTTTTGCGGGACGGGCTGTTCGGTAAGCGCGCGTCCGCGAGGAATGGATTGGGGATTTTCACCGAGCAGAACACTGAGCACGTTTTCCTGTTGCTGAATTTGCCGTTCGAGATCGGGAATCGTTTCCGAGGCCGCGTAGACGAGTTGTTCCGCCTGACTTACGTCTAGCCCTGAGGCTCCGCCATGGCTCTCAAGCGTTTGAGTTAACTGCAGGGACTGTTGCCGCGATGCCACCGTGCGCTTCGAGATTTCTAGTTCGCTGTCAAGAGCACGGAGCTGAAAATAAGCTGTCGCCACATTTGCAACCAGCGATGAAATTACGGCTCGCTGTCCCCACTCGGTCGCAAGCAACTGGGCACGAGCCGCCTCAGTCTGGCGCCGGTATTTTCCCCAGAAGTCCAGATTCCAGATCACCGATAGGTTCAGTTCGCCTCCGTTGATCTGGTATGCAGGAAATAGGTTTGTGACCTTCGGGTTCTGCTCGCTGAAAACGTTTGCACCTACGTTCGCCGAAGGGAGCTGATTGGCACGGGTAACACCGACTTGCGCTTGGGCTTCCAGCACGCGAGCTGCAGCGATGCGAACGTCGTAGTTTTGTGCGATGGCAGTGTGGATCAGTTGTGTGAGCACTGGATCCTGATAGACCTGCCACCACTGTTCGTTGCCCAGCGACGAGGCTTCAGAAGCTTGTTCCGGCGCCGGCGCGCGATATCCTTGCGGAACATCCACTGAAGGCCGCTTATACTTTGGCCCCATCATGCAGCCGGGCTCGAGGGCCAGAACAGCGAGAATTCCAATTAATACTGTCGTTTTCATATTAGTCGCCTTGACTGGGTGCTTCGGCGGGAGAGAGTGGCAATGCTTTTTGTCTCTTAGCGCCTGAGAATTTCTCGACTACATAGAAGATCGAGGGAACAAAGAATCTGCCGATGAAGGTCTCCGCCATCATGCCGCCAATTACCGCCGTGCCCATGATCTGGCGTGCTACTGCACCGGCTCCGGATGCTGTCCAGAGCGGCACACAACCGAGAATAAAAGCGAGCGCGGTCATCATGAGAGGCCGGAAGCGAAGCCTTGCAGCAGAAAGTGCCGCGTCGGCGCTGGACATACCTCGTTCGTAGTCCTCTTTGGCGAAGGCGACGATGAGAATCGAGTTCTTCGCGGCCAGGCCGATGAGCATGACCAAGCCAATCTGCGCGTACACATCGTTCTCCATTTGAACCATGTACTGAGGAAGGTAAAGGCCGACTACAACGCGGCGCAGCCAGAGGAATGCGAGAGCGCCGAATACTGCAACTGGCGTGCTGAGCAGTACGCTAAAAGGCACGGTCCAGCTCTCATAGAGAGCTGCCAGAATCAAGAAAACGAACAGCAAAGAGAATCCGAAAATAACTGATGCTGGTACTCCTTCTTCGGCCTTTACCTCCTGGTACGACATCCCCAGCCAGTCGTATCCCATTTCAGAAGGCACGGTTTGCTTGAAGATATCTACTAGGGCCGCTCTTGCCTGATCGGCGCTGTAACCGGGCGCAGCACTCGCATTGATCTGCGCGGAACGATACTCGTTGTAGCGCATCGTGAACTCGGGACCCGAACGGTTCTCGAATTTTGCCAGCGCAGAAAGCGGCACCGTCTGCCCTTGTCCGTTGCGGACGTAGAATTGTCCGAGATCGTTGGTCGTCGCACGGTAGGGAGCTTCGGCCTCCACATATACCTGCCAAGTGCGGCCGAAATCGTTGTAGTAGTTGATGAATAATCCTCCCATGTAGGCTTGAATCGTGTTGTAGACATCCGTCAAATTCACGCCTTGCTTCATCACCTTGTCCTTATCAACATTGATGAATTTTTGTGGAACACTCGGAATAAATGTGGTGCTGACCATGCCGAGCTCAGGGCGCTTGCGGGCGACCGCTATAAATTTGTTCAGGTTATCGGTAAGAAACTTGACATCCTTCCCCGCGCGATCCTCAAGGACAAACGTGACGCCGCCGGAAGTACCGACGCCAGGGATTGCCGGTGGCGAGAAACTGAAGACCGTCCCATCCGGCAGCTGCTTGAGTTCCTGGTTCAAATGCGCCTTGATGGCTTGAAATTGTTCAGCCTGGGTCTTGCGTTCTTTCCAGGGTTTCAGAGATACGAAGAAGAATCCGCTATACGAGGTACGGACATAGCTGAGCAAGCTTTCACCAATCAGGCTCGTGGTGTACTGCACTCCGGGCGTGTGTGCGAGAACCTGCTCGACCTGTTTTGCAGCAGCACTTGTCCGTCCCATCGATGCCGAATTGGGAAGTTGCATGTCCACATAGAAATAGCCCTGGTCCTCATCGGGCAGAAAGCTGGAGGGGAGATGTTTGGTACAAAACCACGCTGCAAGACCGGCGACTACAAGCAACACCATCACAACGCCAGCCTTACGAATCAGATCACCCGAGAGACGGACAAAACCGTCGGTGGAATGATCAAAATAAGCGTTGAACCAGCCAAAGAATTTTCCCAGGGGTCCGCGAGTCTGCTTCTTGGGCCGGAGCAGCAGCGATGCAAGCGCCGGGCTCAGCGTGAGAGCGTTAAATGCCGAAAGCGTCACCGAGATTGCGATGGTGACGGCAAATTGCTGATAGAGTCTGCCCGTAATTCCGGGAATAAAAGCGGTCGGCACAAACACCGAGGCCAAGACAAGAGCAATGCCCACGACCGGGCCTGAAAGTTCCTCCATCGCTTTTCGGGCCGCATCTTGGGGAGCGAGACCTTCCTCGATGTGATGCTGTACTCCTTCGACGACCACGATCGCGTCATCCACTACCAATCCAATCGCGAGCACCAAGCCGAGCAACGAAAGCGTATTGATGGAGAAGCCGAAGAGCGGAAAGATGACGAATGTACCGATCAGTGAAACAGGTACGGCCAGCATGGGGATCAACGTGGCGCGCCAGTCTTGGAGAAACAGGTAGACCACCAGGATCACCAGTCCTGTGGCAATCAAGAGCGCCTTGACGATCTCCTTGATCCCTTCTGTGACCGGGAGTGTCTGGTCGAGCGAAATGGTGTAGTCGAGATCCAGCGGGAAGCTCTGCTTCATCCGGATCATGAGTTTCCGGACGCCCGCAACGGTTTCAACCGCGTTTGTTCCGGGTAACTGGTAGACCGCAATCACTGCGCTAGGCTCGCCATTCAGGCGCGCCATCAAGCTGTAGTCCTGCGTGCCTAGTGCGACTCTGGCCACGTCTCTGACGCGCACCGTTCCACCATTCGGCGTTTCGCGCACGATAACATCGCCGAATTGCTCTGGCGTCTTCAGTCGCCCTTGGGCCAGCACGGCATAGGTGAATTTCTGGTCGTTCTGAGCTGGCTCGCCCCCAACTTGGCCAGCTGGATTCACAGTGTTCTGGGCCTGAAGGGCGTTCACAATGTCCGTGACAGTAATGCCCAGTTTGGCCATTTGGTCGGGTTTTACCCAAAGCCTCATGGCATACTGCCCAGAGCCGAGGACCTGGGTCTGACCAACGCCGTACAAACGTGCGATGGGGTCGTTAAGGTTGATATAGGCATAGTTCGCGAGGTAGTTCGAATCACGAGTGCCGTGCGGCGAGTAGAGAGCAATCAGCATAAGAGGAGCAGTGGTTGACTTTTTTAGGGTGATTCCGTAGTTGTTCACCTCGGTCGGCAACTGACCATTTGCCAACTGCTGGCGCGACTGCGTGAGCATTAGATCCATGTTGGGATCAGTTTTGAGATCGAAATCGACGACCAACGTGGTTTGCTGATTTGCCGTAGCGTTGAGCGAATACATGTAGGTCATGTTGTCCACGCCGCTGACCTGCTGCTCGATGGGCGTATCAACCGCTTGCTCGAGAGTCTGCGCGTCGGCACCGGGATAGCTGGCTTGCAACCGGATCTCAGGCGGAGCGATATTTGGGAACTGCGCTACCGGCAAGTTCACGATCGTGATCACACCGACTATGACCGTGAGTGTCGCAATAACGATCGCGACGATAGGCCGTCGTATGAAAAAGTTCGCCATGACTTAACGCTCCTCCGGATCCTTGTAGGGCGTGGGGTTCACCTGTTGGCCGTCCTTAACTTTTTCGGCACCAACCACCACCACACGTTCTCCTGGCTTCAGGCCCGCGGTGATCACCCAGCGCGTGCCCACAGTCGGCCCGACTTGTAGTGTGCGGAGTTGTGCACGATTGTCATTGCCAACGACAGTCACCTGATAGGCTCCTTGCAACTGACTCACTGCCGCCTGTGGCACCAGGAGCGCTCCTGTAATGCTTCCGGTTGGCGCCTGAATTCGCGCGAATTGACCCGGTCGCAACAGGTTCTTCGGGTTCGGGAACTCACCGACGATCTGTATGGTTCCTGTCTGCACATTCACCTGGCGATCTGCAAAGATAATCCTGCCAGTGTGCGGGTACGTACTCCCATCGGCCAAAGTCAATTTCAATGGGACGCGTGCAGCGTGAGTCATAAAGCCCACACTGCCCGGAGCGCCGCCATCGGCCATGCGCAGGTATTCCTGTTCGCTGATCGGGAAATAGACCTTGATTGGATTCACCTGCGAAACGGCGGTGAGCGCGCTAGACGGCCCAACCAAGTTGCCTACCTGCACTGTGTTGATCCCAGCGATCCCGTCGATCAGGGAGACGACTCTGGTGTAGCCCAAATTCAGTGCCGCTTGTTCGACCGCAGCCTGATCCGCTTCGACCGCAGCCTTGGCGCCGAGGAGCACCTGAGTGTCCGTATCCAGCTGGCTCTGGGGAATTGCGTGCGCTTCTGCCTCGGGGACGTCGCGCTTCACGTTGATGTCAGCATTGGCCATCTTCGCCTCAGCCTGGGCTAGTTGTCCCTTGGCCTGATCGAGCACGGCTTGAAATGGACGCGGGTCGATCTCAAAGAGGAGTTGCCCCTTCTTGACGAATGCCCCTTCGTGATAATCCTGGTGAATCAGGTAACCGCTCACTTGGGGCTGTATCTGCGCATTGACGTACCCTTCAAGCGTGCCGACCCACTCGCCTTGAATCGGTACGTCCTGTTGAATGACCGGTGCCACCTCGACCACCGGTGGCGGTGGCGGAGGCGGACCCGCTGCCCGCACCTTCTCGTTGCTACATCCGAGCGCATTTAGGAGGATCACCACACCAACTAGAACTGTAGATATTTGCTTCATGATTTGTTCCCCTCAATCGAGTTACTGAGCTTTCGCTCCGATCGCGTCACGGACGCGCCGGAATCGGGACGCTGCTCGGTTGCGGGGAAATGTGCCCTGAGAGTCGTCTCGTCGATTTCAGGCGCGTCAGTCACGCGACTGCCTTGCTGGTAGACTCACTCATTCCAACCTTCGCAAACGCAAATCGTGTGCCACAGCCGAGGCCGTGCTAGATCCTGTCGAATGAACGAGTTTTCAGACGGTATATCCACACCGGCTGTCAAAGAGGTCAGAAGTGTCGGGGGAACCAATTCTCGGCAACCGAACTGGCCAACAGAAAATGGCGGGGGGAGACCTAATCGCTTGAACAAGTGGAGCGGGCAACGAATCGCTCTACGCCATTTTGAGGTGACTGTATTGCCTCAGTTCGAGTCTCTGCTCGGACATCAATTGACGTGATTCGGAGTGGTGACTAGAAATCGGGTGGACGATAATCCGCTCGTGTTGCGTGCCTTCTGTTTCATTTGGCCTTCGCCTCGATGGTCCCGATCGTCGAAAGCGAGCCAAAATGGTCTATGGGCCAGTACGCGAAAGCTGCTCGACCCTCAATTAACTTCCCGGCAACAGTGCCGAAAACTCTGGAATCATTTGAGCTGTTGCGGCAATCGCCTAAGACAAAGTAGCCTGCGCTCGGCACTTGGATCGGGCCAAAGTCTCTCAGATCCTCATATTGTGAATGGATGTAAGGCTCAACAACCCAATGCCCATTGACATAGACCAAACCTTGCCGGATCTGAACGGTCTCGCCCGGCAAGCCGACAATGCGCTTAATGAAAGACTTCCTGGCGTCAAGCGGATAACGGAAGACCACAACATCGCCGCGCTGAATCGGTTAGAAATGGTAGACAAGCCTGTTTATAACAATCGCGTCATTATTGGTAAGCAGAGGAGTCATACTAGTGCCCTGAATTTTCACCGGTTGATAAATAAGAACGAGACTGACTGCGGCGATGCCGGCAATGAGTAGGCTTCCTGTCCAAACCCGGGCACTGCTCCCCGTCTCTTGTGAACAATCATTGGTCATGTGCCTCCACAATGGTCAAGGGCACTCGACGTTGTTGTTCGTTGACTTCGCCGCGATGTCCAAATTCCGCAGTAACCACAAACCGGGCCTGGACACCCCAAAGTTCAACTAAAAAGTACTTTTCGTCTCGACGCACAAAGATCAGTCTGGGATTTTCCTTATCTTCCGGCACCACATAGAGGATGATTGAGACTCCAACAGCTGAGTTTGTCCCTTCACGGTGGATCGAGGCGGAACTCGGGAACTCGTTGTCGAAGACATAGTCGCCAGCTTGAAACTCGTGACCTTCTGCCCAAAACTTGAACGGAATGGTGGCTTTCGCGGTCACCACTTTTTGCGCCAAGCAGAGGCCTGAGAATAAGAGAACCACGGATACGAAAGCTCCGGCTCGAAATATTGCAAACACTACCTTTGAAAATGTTCGCGTCATTCAGCTGCATCCTCCATTTGGACTTTCCATGCCATCACTGATGAAGAGGCAAGGCTTATGCCAAATGTCGCTCTCACCTAAGTGTCTTAGCTCTATAGCTGCGATCCGGGGTCATTGATCCCGCGAGTGACAAGTGTGTTGAAAGTGTTGGGAACGTCACAACAGTTGATTTTGGATTGGTTCACGTTCAGCTCGCAGAGCTCGATTTTGGTGTGTTTGCGTAATTCATTATGCTCACCCTCGATGCGAACGCTCGTCGGCGAACCAAAAACCCCGCAAATGTCGAAATGTTTCCGGAGGTCCCAAGATGCGACGATGAATCTCATTTTTCAGGTGCACCAGAACGCGTGTCACCTCCAGTACAGCCACAGTCCTAGGCACGCAAAAAGTACCAGATATAGACCAACGCAGATCAATACTCCGTTGTCGTCATTTTGCTCGTCCACCCTCCTTGAGGACTCCCGATTCGTACTTCTGGGGCTCGGCTCAAGATAGCGAATTGCGGCGTATATCTCAGTATCGGTTAGGTCGTCGATATTCCAATCGGGCTCTTGATTTGTCAGCATAAAACTCATTCATCACTACGTCCGGGGCTTGACGCAAGGTGCTGGGGGATATCGTTCAGCGATGCAACCATCCCAGAAAGCTGCTCGCTGTGTTCGCGGGTTGTGGACAGCTCAGAGCAGTTGTCACATCAGGGACAGCCAGTTCTGGGATCCTGGTGAGTGAGGGCTGAAAGTGGGCAACTGACGCTCTTTCCCAGTTGACTAGGTACAGGGCAAAGCTGCCGTCTGACCGGGAAGTCATCCATCGTTCCGGCGAACGCGCCGTCCTCTCTGGTCGGTTGTTGACGGAGGCCAATGCGAGCCTAAGATCGTCGGGAGTGGGATTTCTTGTGATCATCGCAGTAAAAACCGGAACGCACACAACGCGTTCGAACATAGAGTAAGTAGTCTGAAGACAGCCCACCACAACAACACCCAGAGGATCAGAGCGCCAGCCCAAGAGAAGATCAAAAAACGCTCATATCCCTGTATTCCTTTCAGGCCTTTGTGGCGGCGAGCAGAGTTCAAGCGATATTGCCACAAAGCGGTACTCATCGCTCACTCCTGTCATTCATCAATTCATCGCAACGCTCAATGAGAGGGACTTTCGGCATTGCCTTTTGCCGCTTTCGATAAAGCACGTCACACACCAAACTTGCGGAGCTGTAACTCGGTGAATTCTTAGGTAGACGACCGTCGGAAGATGAAATAGCAAAGTTGAAGAAGTCGGAAAGGTCAAAACCGTCGAGTTCACGAGGAGCGCCAGCGCGGACGGCAGACCAAGCATACCGCTTACCATCGACGCCGGTTTCCTGCGTCAGAAACTCGCTGTAATGTTTGGTGGCGTTTGGATGGATGCCAGGGTTAGCTAAACAACTTCGACGACGATAAGCGTGATGTCGTCCTGCTGGCTTACTGCAACGGGCCGCCACCTCTGGAGTTCGGAGAGCACTTGACGCGACAACTCGAAGGCAGGTTCCGACTGGTGATTACGTACGACGCGTTCCAGTTCCTGGTCGCCAAATGCCTCTCCCGCCGCGTTCTCGGTTTCAGTAACTCCGTCGGTATAGAGCAGGACCCGATCGGATGGTTCAAGCGGCAGGCTGCACACAGGGTACGCAGAGTCAGGTTCGACTCCGAGTAACAGCCCATTAGATTCGATACGCTGCATTGCTGCCCTTGTATGGCGCCAGCAGAGTAAAGGCGGATGTCCAGCAGCCGAGTAGAGCGCGGTGCGGTTCTCTGTGTCGATCCAAACGTAAGCAGCCGAGACAAATTGGCCGCGCGCCTCGCTCCAGAGGATGCGGTTCAAGCCACGGAGTACCTGCGCGGGATCATCGGCATGGACGGCAACGGACTGCATCGCCACTTTAATCATCGAAGAAATGAGCGCCGCCGGGACGCCATGGCCGGAGACGTCTGCCACAAGGATGCCTAGATGGTGCTTGTCTGAACGGATGAATTCGTAGAAATCACCGGCAACGGCAGTCATGGGCTGGTAGGAAGCAGCGATATGGAGGTTCTCAAGCTCGGGAACTGTCGGCGGAAGAATCGAAGACTGGATCTGCCGAGCTGTCTCCAGTTCCGTTTCGATGGAAAGCAGGCGGCGCTCGTTCGCAAACAACATCTGCAGAGCTATGTACCCCAGAGAAAATAGGAGGGCGGCAAAACCCAAGGAGTCAACTAACGGCAGCGCGTGATAGTGCAGCAAGGTTCCCAAGTTGGTGTAAAGCACCACCAACGCAAAAATAACCAAAACAGCGGCCAGAAGGCGGTAGTTGGATATCACGTGGAGCCTGGATAACCTTGGGACCAAGACGACAGCTAACAGGATAGGCAGACCAAGAACCGCGAGCAGGTTCTTGTAGAAGATCCATTTGTCGGCTGAGGCACCGAGGGCGAGGGCTCCAAGACCCGCCACAGCAATGGCCGAGCCGACGAAGATTTCCAACCCGATGACGAACCTGAGTACGCCCAAGGCCAGCTCTCGCCAGGCGAAAAAGGCAGAAACCGGGAGAAAGAATGTGACGGCCGCTCTCACATACACAGCGACCGACATGAAGGAGTGCGGCAGAACCGTCAAAATGATGGACGCTTGTCCCAGAATTTGCAGGCCGTACATGCCGCTAAAGATTCCCCACCATATCAGCATGCGAACGCCCGCGCGCCTACGGATCGCTGCGATGGCGCAGGCTGTCGCTCCGACCGTCAAGAAAATCGCTCCGACGATGATATTGATTATGTCGCCGCGAAGCGTTTCCAGAGCTGCGTCGCCTATGTTCATAGCGGGCCTTGAAAGCGCCTGCCTTCTTGGGCAGATTCCCTCACCTTGCCAGAAACACCGCGGCGCCAACGACCGGGAGCGGACGTAAAATCTGCGCCAACTTCCAGTGCAGTTGACCATGCAGGAGGTATCCGAGGGCAATGCAACTACCGGACCATGTCAGCGAACCTATGCAGTCATAAATGAGAAACCGTGCTGCAGATAAACCTGCTTGACGAGCCCGTAGCGAAACGACATTCGAACCAACCACGAACTTTGCTAATAAAATGGCCGCACCCGAATGGCGCTGAATGAGACTCAACACACGATTTTTCCAGTTCCCGTTCGCACGGCAAAACCGACGACTCTTTGACCAACCCCGCCGTCCCAATAGGTACCAGAATCCATCTGCCAAGAGGCAAGCGGCCAGAGCTGCCGCCAGAGAAGGTAGCAGGCTTAAGGGCCCATAGCTTGCAAGCGATCCGACCGCAATAAGCAACGGTGTACTCGGAATCGGTACGCCGGCTTGCTGGAGCAGAATCCAAACGAAAAGGAGTGCGGCGCCGTGCGCCAATACAAATTGAGCGACGTAAGCCATCGGATCGTCTCGTTAGCGCCTTCGACCAAGACACCTGCGCGATCAGCCTCGGTGTCCACCAAGAGCCCACGGATCACGTAAGTTACCCGAAAGCATCGGTATCAACTGCCGACTTTGCCAAACTCAACGAGCGACTCTGGCAGTCTGCGAGGTCGCTGCCTAAGGGCGCGCGGCATCCAGTGCTTGAGTCTCTTGCGAGCTCGTGCTGACTGGGCCTTCACAGTTCCTGTTGGTACTCCCAAGATCCGCGCAGTTTCCCGGATCGACAACCCATCGATATTGCGCAGCTGAAATGCCCTGCGCAGTGTGGGCGACAGCTGCCGACGCAAATGATTCAAACGAGCACTTAGCTCAGACTCTATGGATTCATCTTCGGGATTAGGCCGGTGATCCGCTAGCCGCTCGGACACTGATAGCGGTTGCAGGTCCCCGTTGGATTCGTCGAGAGACACATAAACATGTCTTGACCGTCGGCGGAGCTGCATTCGAGCGCAGTTAAGCACGATAGTAGTGAGCCAAGTGGAGATCTGTGCCTGCCCTTTGAACTGGTTCAGGTGGGTATAAGCAGCGAGAAGAGCATCCTGAACCGCGTCCTCTGCGTCAGCTGTATTGCCCAGAATGTGGAATGCCCTTCTGTACAGAGGGGCCAGGCCGTTGGTGAGAATCTGCTCCAACTGTTGAGCGGCCTCCTTTTCAACTCCACTTTCCCTGTGTTCGTTCGTTCCGCAGTCTGTGTTTGTCGTTTGCATGCACTTATTCCTCATCCTGCGAAGTCTTCGCGACCCCCGCATCGATTGTTTCCGAACTTGAATTGGGATTGTTCAATCGTGCGCCCGTGTCCCTAAATTCTTGTTTGCGCGTCGAGTTAGTTGTTTCACTACATACTTTGTAAACATGCCGTCGCAGCGGAATCTAATTCTGCGCTTTATCAATTCAACAATTACGTTTTCCCCCTCGTGGCTGATGGCCGTGACATGTTTCATCTCGATAACGAGCTCACGGCCGCGAAGGTCTGCTTTCGCCTTATCGGAAGCACTTCTCAGCTCGGCTGCCCAGGGTGAAATGAGCTTTCCTTCAACCACCAGCCGACGTTGCTTGACGCTATCAATCAGCGAGATCTTCAGCATTCCTTCTTCCCACTCGGAATAAGGCACGGCACACGCCAAACTTTCGGCGGCATAAGTCGCTGACTTTTCAGGAAAGGAGCGCCAGAACTGGAACTATTGACGTCAAAGAAGTTGAAAAGGTCAGAACTGTATAAAGAAAACCAACAGCCGTCGAAGGATACGCAAAATTCAGAACACCACTCCCGACAGCAACCGACAGTTCTGCCCCTTCCAACACTTTCGTCTGATCGAGTTTCTACTGACGGCTGTGGGTTTTCGAGCACTTCCGTGTGCCACGACCTTTTGGCACGGTGCTTGCCTTACAGAAAGCTGCGATGCTTCGGATCACTTCTGAGGCTTTCTAGTGGAACGTCACAGCTCGCGGCTTTGGGTTCGAGACCGATGGTTCCGGGAGGTATCGATGGTTGTAATTGTTCGCATTCAAAGGAATGCTCTGATCTTAGCGATTCTCTTTTTCCTTGCCACCCTAGTGGTGGCGCAGGATACGACGGCATCCGGGCCACAAAGCGCGTCAGAGACTGGCGACGGACACCTCGAGAAAGATGTGCAGAATCCAGTTGCCAGCCTTACTCTCGTTCCTTTCCAGAACAGCAGCAACTTCGACGCAGGGCCGTTTAACCGCACGCAGAACTTGTTACAGATTCAACCGGTGATCCCCGTCAACATCAGCAGCAACTGGAAGGTGATCGCGCGCATCGTCCAGCCGGTGACGTGGCAGCCCTACACAAACCAGAACACCGGAGGCGAATACGGTTTTGGTGACATGGCGCCCGATTTCTTCTTCTCGCCGCGTCATCCCGGAAAACTAATGTGGGGTGTCGGCCCAGCGTTCACGATTCCTACAGCCACTGACAAGGTCCTCGGGCAAGGCAAGTTAAGCATGGGGCCGTCCGCTGTGGCATTGGTGCAACCGGGGAAATGGACGATCGTCAATCTTGTTTTTAATGTCTGGTCCGTGGCCGGTTCAGGAAGCCGCCCGCCAGTCAACCAGATGCTGGACCAGTACTTCATCACTCGCAACTTGAAAAAGGGCTGGTATGTCACCTCAGCGCCGATCATTACCGCCAACTGGAATGCCTCGAAGGGCAACGTTTGGACCGTGCCTTTCGGCGGCGGTTTTGGAAGAGTGCAGAAACTTGGGAATCAGCCGGTCAATTGGAAAGTCGAATTCTTCGGCAACGCCGTGCATCCACAAGGCGGTTCGTCCTGGACCATGCGCCTGACTCTGGCTCTCCTGTACCCCAAGCACTCGAAGAAATAGACGAAAGCGAGATGAAAGCAAAACGTTCAAAACATTTTTGAAAGGAGCAAAACAATGTTCTATGAGGGCAACAGAGTCTTAACCATGCTGCAGCAAAAGAAAATCCCGCTCGGCATTCAGTGCTTCACGGGCAACACAGAACTGGTCGAAGTTATGGGCGCAACTGGCTTCGACTTCGTCATGTTCGACTGCGTGCATAGCGGCAACGATGTGCGGGCGATGGAGGAACTGGTCCGCACGGCGACACTCGCAGGAATGGCATCCTATATCCGTGTGCCTGACGCACACAATGAGACCGACGTGCGCCGCGCGCTGGAAGCGGGTGCGGAGGGGCTTGTTCTGCGTGAGGTTCACTCGGTGGACGATATCAAAGCCGCCGCGAATGCCGCATATTTCCTGCCCAAGGGCGATCGTCGCATCTGCCCGTCAACGCGCTCGGCCAACTACAATTTCCGCCGCTTCGTCGAGTTTACCGAGCGCAACAACCGTGCGGTGACGCTCGTGCCGGAGATTGAGAACCCAGACGGGGTCGCTCACATCGAGGAAATCTGTGCTCATCCAGACGTGCACATGCTCATCTTCGCGCAAGGTAACCTCGCCTACCAGCGTGGCGAAGGCAACGCCATGGACAAGGGTGCCCAAACAGCCCTGGATTTTCAGACGGTTCTCAGGGTGGCAAAGAAGCACAACGTGGCCGTGATTGGCGGCCCGGTTTTAACGCCCACGGCTGAGTCTTGCCGCCAGGCCTTGCGGAACGGCGTCACCGTGTTCTGCCTTGGCCTCGACACGATGTGCTTCCGAATCTGGTGCGAGGACACAGTCCGCGCCCTCGCAGAGGGGGTCGAGGGCGTATCTGAATGGACCCGCCCGCCAGTTCCCGAGAGCGGCTTCACGGATGATCAGCCTGCACCGAGCAAGGCTGCACCCAAACTGTCTCGCGTTGGGTAACTTACGCGTCAGTCAAGCATCGAGGGCCTGGGCCGAATCCCGGTTAGGGGCCCTCGAAGCACGCAAGGCATCTAGCACTTTCTCTCGCAGTGTTTTCCTCTAGTTCACCAACCCTGCTGGCGCCCGCTCATATCCTACAGGTCGTCTCTGCCCAAAAGAGGCCTTAGTTTCTGCTGAACCGTCTCTTCTCCCATGGCGTGCCCAAATCGATCACGTATACCTCGGTGTACATCATCGAACTATTCGCGCGATCGCAGGCCGCTTCCTCTCAGCAACCGTTTCCCGATGGATGGTGTTAGAGAGGCATCGTCAACACTTCCAACACACCCAACACCTCCAACACACCCAACACCTCTTGCTTACTCTTCCGCGATGAGCTGCTGCATTTCACTGAATTTATCCGTTTCGGAGAGTATGACTTTTGGCACGGCGATTGCCTCTATTCAACTACGAAAGTTACACACCACAACTCTAAAAGGAGACTTTTCATGGCAACTCAGGTACTTGAGGAAAAGATGTCTGAATTTGGATTTCCGCTGCCGACCGGCGACCCGAGCGTGCTGCCTACGGGCGCCAAGCTCGAGCGCGTGTTCGACGCAGCCTGCTTTCTCACCGAGGGCATCTCAGTGAGCCCCGACGACGGCATGGTCTATTTTTGCGACATCACGTTTACCCCATTGTGCAAGGATCCTTCGGGCAAGTACCCGGGGGCTGGCAACATCTGGAAGTTGGACCCAAAGACCAGACAGGCGACCATTTTTCGCTCGCCAAGCGGGCAGGCAGCCGGCACGAAATTCGATGCCGAAGGCAATCTCGTCATCGCCGAAGGCAATGATTTCGGCGGTCGTCGTATCAGCAAGATCGATATGAAAACGGGCAAGAGCTACATCCTGACCGGGCTCTATAACGGCCGGCCCTACAATGGGCCCAACGATCTCACGATCGACGAGAAGGGGCGAATCTATTTCACTGACCCGCGTTACTTCGGTTACGAGGCTGTGGAACAACCGGTCTTGGGGGTGTACCGAATCGACCCGGACGGCAAGGTGACGCGCATTATCACCGACGCGGGCAAGCCGAACGGGATCTGTGTTTCCCCCGATCAGAAGACGCTTTACGTGATTTCGAACGACAACGGCTCGCTTGACCAGTACCGGATGGGGAAAGATGAAACCTCGCAGAGGGCGCTGACTGCGTTGCTTGCCTACGCGCTCGCGCCCGACGGCACGGTCAGCAATCGCCGCGTGCTGATCGACTGGTTCCCCAACGACGGCGGCGACGGCATGACGGTCGATGTTGACGGCAACCTCTACGTCGCGGTGCATGAACCGAATCCCGCGCTCTTTGTCTACTCCCCAGAGGGTAAAGTGCTCGCCACTATCCCGACCGGCAATCCGCATTCGTCGAACGCGTACTGGCCGACCAACGCCGCATTCGGCTACGGCGCCGATGGAAATCTGCTTTATCTCACCGCCGGCAAGTTCGTCTACGCCATCCGGATGGCCAAGCAGGGCTACCAGCTAAAGCGTTCTGGCCGCGCTGCTGTCTCCGGGAGATCGTAGGACGTCACCAAAGGCGCTGCCGAGGTGACGACTCTCACCTCGGCAGTGCCTTTACACCATCTGGCACGGCGAGAGTACATCTGAAGCGCAGGGCGAGCAATGTTCCAGAGTTTCCCGAGAAATTTGTACGGAAGGTGTCGGCCAGGGCAGGGAGAAGTTCTTTGTAAAGGGTCAATTGCGAACTGAGAAGGGAGAATCAAGATGGCAACTACCGCACAATCAGCTCAATCAAAGACCGGGACTACCGAACAATTAGTTCAGTTCTTGGTTGACACCGACTATTCCCATTTGTCCGAAGCAGCTAGAGAAAGAGCAAAAGAGTTGGTGTTGGATTTCGCAAGGGCGGCTCTGGGGGGAGGCACAAGTCCCCTTGGCAAAATCGTCCTGGACCGTATCAAGGGTGTTTGTGCCAGGGCTGAAGCTTCTGTCATCGGAGGCAAGTTCAGAACGACCACTGCTTATGCAGCATACGCCAATGCCGTCCTCGACCATGCTCCAGAGTTAGAGGCGGTAGGGACAGCAGGACCGAACATCTCTCAAAACATAGCCGCGGTTCTGGCATTGGGCGAGAAGTTGAAGGCTCCGGGTTCGAAAGTCATAGAGAGCATTGTCGTCGGGTTTGAGATTCAGGCAAGAGTCTGGAATGGAGCCATTGCTGCTGCATCCTCGAGAGGATGGGTCCTGCCATTTAATCACGTTGGAGCCGTGTCCTCAGCTTGTAAGATACTGGACCTGGACGTTGACACTGCAAGGGCAGCTCTCGGTATTGCCCTGGGGAATGCGGGTGGGGTGAACCCCCAGGAGAATTTTTCTCACTATCTGCAATTGGGGGTACCTGCTTTTTCGGCAGTTCAAGCTGCGGAATACGCTGCCAACGGGGTGACCGCAAATTCCGCGATACTTGAAGCGCCTCAGGGGTTCTGTGACCAGTTCGCCGGCCCAGGTGGTGCAGACTTTAGCCGCATGACTCGTGATCTAACGGAAGCCTCTGCCATAGTTCCCCCTGGAACCCACATGAAGAAATATCCGTGCTGTTACCTCGGGCACGGCGCGATAGAAGCCACGTTGGAATTAATGAAAGACAATGGCATTTCATACGAAGAAATAGAAACCGTCGAGGTTGAGGTAAATAAAGCTACTCAGTCTATGATGCAATACTCTGAGCCCACTAATGGGCACCAAGCGAGGTTCAGTTTCGAGGGTGTGCTGGGTGTTGCGATACTCGATAGAGACGTGTGGTTGCCGGCTCTTACAGATTCGAGCGTATCAAGCCAACGCTATCGCGACGCTCGCGCTAAAGTGAAGGTGATTTTCCACCCTGAATGGTCGCCTGGTTTAGCTGCTGCATTCCACATTCCTGTTACCATCCGCCTCCAGAGCGGAAAGGTGTACTCAAAAGAAGTAGCCAAACCAACGGAACCGTCAAAAGATGACGTCATAAGAACCTATAAGGAATTGGCTGAGCCAATTCTACAAAAGGATGAGATAGATCGATCTTTAGACATGATCCTGACCTTGGAAAAACTGGAAGACATTGGTCAACTGATGAACATACTTCGAGCTGGATAAGACGAGGGAGGTCGAATTAAGTCTTGCCAAACGTTCCCTGAACGAACGTGGGAGTTTTCGTGAGGGAGGTCCGGATGGCTGGAAACGCCGACACCGCGAAGATGAAAGATGAAGGAGCTCGGCATCTAGCGGGGACGAAACGGCGCAGTAGCGAGGTCATTGCAGCGCCCACCTTCGAAGTCTGTAACGGCATGGATAATCATACCCATGTGAAAAACCCTAAAGAATTAATGCAGGAAGCCAAGAATCGTCGGCGCCACGATAATAGGTTCCTGTATTATAACGACATCGTTTTAGAGTGGATTACCAACCACCTCCTCGCCTCAGTGATTTTCTTTGACGTTGCGTTAATCGTGCCGCTGCTCGCACTGAATGCATCAGATACGGTTAAGATCACTCTTGGCGTAATTTCTAGCAGCTGGATCCAGTGGTGGGCATTGCCTGCGCTGCAGCGCAGTCAAAACAAGACCCAAGCGCAAAATGAGGCTAAAGCGGAGGTTGACCACCAGACGCTCACTTATCTTGCCAAATTGCAGGATGAACAGATGACGGAACTCAAAAGCATTGGGGAAATTCTGCGTAATTTGAAGAATACATAATCAAATATCTCTGACTGGCTTCTGGCCCGCCGCAATCAGCACTCCGATTGGCAACCTTCAGACCCGGGCAAGCTCAAAACAATCACGTGTATACCTGGGTGTACGTCATCGAACGATCCACGCGATCGCGGGTCGCTTTCTCTCAGCAACCGTTTCCCGATGGGTGGTGTTAGAGAGGCATCATCAACACTTCCAACACACCCAACACCTCCAACACCTCTTGCTTATTCTTCCGCGATGAGCCGCTTCATTTCACTGAATTTATCCGTTTTTGAGGGCATCATTGCATTGGCACAGCGATTGCCTCTGTTCAATTACGAAAGTTGCAAATTGCAACTCAAGGAGATTTTTCATGCCTTTGATCAAACGTACCGTTGTCGGCGCGAATGCCGATAAGAAGTCAGCGATTCTCTATCACGACTCACCCAACGAGCAGGACATCCCGAACGTCGCACGCCGCGGCACCTTATGGGCAACCACGGAATTGCCAATAAACAATTCGATTAAGGGCGACCGGGGCGCAGATGTCACCGTGCGCGAGCCGGCGGAGAACGGGATGATCTTCCGCGTGCTCGAAATTCCGCCGGACATGAAGGACAAGAAAAAGCACATCGAGATGATGAAGCAGGTTAACGAGAAGGTGAAGCAGAAGTATCTCCCGACCGAGATAGACATGGAGCGTCACCCGACGATGCACCGCACCGACACGCTGGACTGCTTCATCGTGGCGCGAGGTGAGATCTACCTGGTCTCGGACACGGACGAGGTTCTGCTCAAGGCGGGTGACACAGCAGTGGTGCAAGGCGTTAATCACGCCTGGAGCAATCGCTCCAATGAACCGGCACTGATCGTCGGCACTATGACACACGCGAACCCCTTGCCCAAGGAACAGTATCCGGCGCCAGGTCTGTGAAACACCGGCGATGCTTGTGGTCGATTGCATAACGCTAAAGCTGGTGAAGCGAGCACGTTTGTCCGAATCACCATCGATTTGAGCGTTCGGAGTAGGGATCACTCTGATGACAGCATTTACCGTAGCGACATTGGAAGCGCCGGGTAGCGGCAAGGCCGCCATCGGTGTTGAGGGATCGTATTATCTGCTGGAAAATATCCAACCCCTCCTTCAACCCGCGTCCTCTAAGACACTTCTCGAAACGTGGGACACGTCATTCCCGTTACTGCAGGAACTGGCCGATTCCCTCGCCACAAGTGGCGCTACTAAGACCGCGGGGATCCCGCAGGAGACGGCGCACCTGCTGGCTCCAGTTCTTTACCCGGACAACCTCGTTGCAATCGGAGGGAACTATGCGGGGCATCTGAAAGCGATGGGGCTGGAGGTCAAAAAGTGGAACGTTATGCCATTTTTTATTCGGCCACCGAAGTCCACCCTGGTGGGCCCCGGCGAAACGGTCCGAATACCGAAGACAACCCATCAATTCGACTGGGAATGCGAATTGGCTGTATTCGTTGGCAAGCGGCTGAAGGACGCGGAACGAGATGAAGCCTGGGCCGCTATTGCGGGCTATGCAATCGGTCTCGATCTATCCTGCCGCGATCTCATCTGGGTGGACAACGATCTGAAGGTCGACCTCGTGCGTGGCAAGGGACAAGACACGATGGCGCCGTGTGGGCCTGCGATCACGCCGGCAAAGTTCGTCAAAGATCCTAATAACCTTCGCATCCAGCTTTTCGTGAACCATGAAAAGATGATGGATGCTTCGACCAGCGAGATGATTTACAAGATCGATGAACAGCTGAGTGTCATTAGCCACTTCATAACCCTTCAACCCGGCGACATCCTTTTCACGGGATCGCCTTCCGGATCGGCAAGAGAGCACGGGGACCGGTGGCTTAAGCCCGGAGATCGAATCCACGCAGAGATCTCGGAGGTGGGAGTCCTGAACGTGACGATGCGACGGGACTAAGGTCGGAACGCGGACAAAGACGACCGCATTACGGCGGTCGAGCTGTGCATGGCAGCTCGGGCCGCCTCTCAAGATCGCGATTAGGAGGAAGGCGTATGTGTGGATTGACGTTGCAAGAAGCGGACGCCATCGTGCAAGGGGCGTTAGCGAAAGCTCGTGAGCTGAAGTGCAAACCGATGACCGTTGCCGTTGTCGATGCCGGCGGCGCTGCCGTTGTGATGAAACGCGAAGACGGAAGCGGCGTACTAAGACCAGATATTGCATTCGCCAAGGCCTGGGGTCCTATCGGGATGGGGATCGGGGGGCGAGCGATGGCAAAGCGGGCGATGGATACTCCCACATTCTGGGCGTCCCTTAATACCATTTCAGCCGGTCGCATTGCGCCGGTCGCTGGTGGTGTCTTGATACTGAAAGAAGGGAAAGTGGTGGGTTCGATCGGGATGAGCGGCGATGTTGCCGATAACGATGAAGCCTGCTGCATCGCTGGTGCTCAATCTGCTGGCTTCGAGACCGAAGTCGGCGAAGCAGCTCTCGGAAAGCAATAGAAAACCTAAGCCCAAAAATGTGAAGAAATGAAAGTGAACGGCACTGACTTCCGGAGATCGATATGAAAGAGGACCTGGTTTTCGAAACCCTTGGGGACTTCCTACTACGCAGGATTCGCGAAGTCGGAATTTCTCATTTATTTGGCGTTGCCGGCGATTTCAATTTGGAGTTCCTAGAGCAGCTGGAGGGGAAACCTGGCATGCATTGGGTGGGTTGCTGCAACGAACTCAATGCGGCCTACGCCGCAGATGGCTTCGCCCGCACTCATGGCCTAGCTGCGCTTGTCACCACATATGGCGTCGGAGAGCTTAGTGCTCTGTGCGGTGTTGCTGGCGCCTATGCAGAACACTTGCCGATCATCTTTGTTACGGGTGCGCCGCCGTTGGCCGATATCGAAAGAAACAGCCTTATGCATCACACGGCAGGCGATGGAAACTTCGACAACATGATGATCTGCGCCAGGCAGTTTACGGTGGCGCAAGCCCGCATCACACCCCAAACGGCAGTTTCGGATATTGATCGGTGTATTCGTGCTTGCGTTCTTCAGAAGCGGCCAGTGTATTTGCAGCTTCCGTCTGACCTCGCCCTTGTCAGAATCATGACCCCAGCACTGCCAATCGCGATTGCCTATCAGAGCGATTCGCAAATGCTCGAGGATTTCACAGCTGCCGCGGCCGTACGAATCGCTGGATCAAAAACAATCGCAATTCTGGTGGATGCAGATGTAGCCCGCTTTAGCCAGGATCAAAAGGTCACGGAGCTTGCCGCAAAGCTCCAATGCCCAATTGCCGTGATGGGTACTGCAAAGGGCGCTATCGACGAAACAGATCCCTACTATATCGGTGTATACGCTGGGGCGGTTTCTCCGCCCAAGGTACGAACCCTGATCGAAGAGGCGGATTGTCTGGTACAACTCGGTGTTCGTTTCTCCGACTCTACGACTGCATCGTTTTCCCAGAGGATCGACCCCAGCCGAGTCGTTGAAATCAATGCATGGAACGGACGCGTGAACGGCGACACGTTCCAGGGTATCTGCATGGCAGACATGCTGAGCGGGCTTCTCGCCCACCTGCGACAAGCAACTGGACAAAAAGTGTGTCGGCAGCAGCCTGTCGAGCCGAAGTTGGAATCACCGAAACAACTGTCACAAGTGGCCTTCTGGAATCGGATTCAGAGGTTCTTACGGGAGGGCGATGTTATCGTGGCGGAAAACGGGACGTCTCTTAGCGGCGTAACTGGACTGCGGTTTCCAGGCAAGTGCAGTCTCATCTGTCAGGCCCTGTGGGGGGCGATCGGTTACACGCTCCCGGCTACGTTTGGGTCGCTCATAGCTGCCCCGCAACGCCGCCACATCCTGTTCATCGGCGACGGATCGTTCCAATTGACGGCACAGGAACTTTCGTCGATCCTTCGACACGATCTCAAACCGATCATCTTCCTGCTTAACAACGACGGCTATACGATCGAACGGCTCATTCTGGGGGAAAAGTCGTCGTACAACGACATTCAACCTTGGAAATACGCTTCATTGTGCGACGTCCTTTCGAACAATGACAGCCATGTTGCATATCGTGTCACTTCGATGGAGGAACTTGAAGCGGTATTGGAGGGTGCATCCGAACCAAATAGGTGTTGCTTTGTCGAGGTAAAGTTCGACCGGATGGACGCTCCCGAAGCCCTGCGCAGGTTGGGTCCGCTCTACGCGCGCCAGGATTACGGTCGGAGCTGGATCGATTCTGCTCACAGCGCGGACGAACAACTCTAAAACTCGGACGACTTGGAAGCAATCGAGAATGACTTCAAAAGTAAACGGTATTCACCGCTTGGCAATTCTGGTGGCGAACCTTGGAGGCCGAGTCAAGGCGCTGGTCACGATAAAGGAACACCATCTATGGCTTATACATCAATCAATCCCGCAAATGGCAAGTTGATTCAGAGCTTTCCTGAACACACGAATAGTGAGGTGGAAGCAGCCCTTTCGCGCGCACATGAAGCGTTTCTGTCGTGGCGTTTTGAAACCTTTGCCACACGAGCGGCAGTTGTCCGTAAAGCAGCGGATCTCATGCGAGAACATCTCGAAGAACTCTCGCGGATGGCAACGATGGAAATGGGAAAACTCATTGAAGAGAGCCGCGCCGAAACGTTGTTAAGCGCAGACATTTTGTCCTATTACGCGGATCATGCGGAAAGATTTCTTGCACCGGTCCAAGCGAACTCTGGAAAAAAGAGAGGGAGAGTGGTCAGTCAGCCAATAGGAGTCCTTTTTGGCATTGAGCCATGGAACTTCCCTTACTACCAGTTAGCTCGGTTTGTCGCGCCCAACCTCATGGCAGGCAACACTATCCTCCTGAAACACGCCCCAGCCGTTCCGCAGTGCGCGCAGTTATTTGCAAGACTGTTTCAGGACGCCGGTGCCAAAGAGGGTGTATATACGGATCTCCGATTGACGAACGAACAGGCCGCTCGCGTAATTGCGGACGAGCGGGTGCGGGGCGTTGCTGTTACCGGCAGCGAGCGGGCCGGTTCCTCGATCGGGTCAGAAGCAGGTAAAGTTCTTAAGCGGTCGACGATGGAACTGGGCGGCAGCGATCCTTTCATCGTGTTGGAAGACGCGAATCTTGAGAAAGCAATTAAGTGGGGAGCATGGAGCCGCCTTCTCAACTGCGGACAAGGTTGCGTCTGCGCCAAGCGCTTCATTGTCGTGGATTCTCTCTACGACCGCTACCTCGATGGCATTTTGAAAGCGGTAGCGGCAAGAAAAGTGGGAGACCCAATGAACAAGGAGACAACCCTTGGACCGCTTTCGTCTGAGGGAGCTCGAGAATTCCTGCTGGATCAGATCGCTCGCTCGGTTAAGGCTGGAGCGACGCTTGTCACCGGAGGGAACAAGCTGGATCGGGAAGGCTTTTACGTGGAGCCGGCCATCCTTGCGAACATACACCCAGAAAATCCCGCTTACATCGAAGAGTTCTTTGGACCGGTCTTCCTGATGTTCCGAGTTCGCGATGACGAGGAAGCGATCAGGCTCGCAAACGATTCTCCTTTCGGCTTGGCCTCTGTGATTTTCAGTGCGGATGAGGTACGGGCGGAGGCTCTTGCGATGCAGATCGATGCGGGGATGGTCTTCATAAACCGGCCCGCCTGGACTGCTCCGGATCTTCCTTTCGGTGGAATCAAACACTCCGGATACGGTCGCGAATTGTCTGAGTTGGGAATTCAGGAGTTCGTCAATAAAAAGCTGATCGATGCGAACAGTCCCGATACAATCGGGCTCTGACCTGTCATGTTTTCGCAGGCATCCGAAGGACTGCGAATCAGAATGATGGAAGAAAACGATGAATCGTTATTCGGTAGTAGATCTGCACGCGTAGGATCAGGCACTACCGTTGTTGGCCAAGCCGCCGGATCGCGTTTATCGAGATGAGAAAGACATTCGAGGGATTCCACCTCCGGCCGGGCGCCCGCTCGCGCCGTTTCTCTATCCAGACAGGATGATTGCGACCGACGAAGTTGGCTCTGCCGCGTGCCCGATCTTGTCTCTTCGGCGGTGGCGGCCAATGTTCCCAGCCTGGAAAGAAGGAAGCACGGAATTCTGCAATCGGTTTGTCGTTCGTAGTTGTACTTAAAGTCGCGCCTGCTGACCCTCTCGACACTTCTAACAGATTCCACACTTCCATCAGGCACAAGCTTCGATTCGGCACTGGGACTCAATCACTTAGTGCTTGACGTTTGGCAAGAGGCTTGCCTTCTCGATGAGTGATGGCACCGAAATGCCAAACGGTCGTTGCAGCAATAGTTGGGACGGGACCGGTGTCGCCTCCGCCACGAAATGTTCATTTTGTTCCTTTCGTTCAGTTGCGACCCTCCGCGCCACTCGCAAAGAGGAAATCACAATGGTGCAAAAAATAGTAGGCGTCGCGCTCGCGTTTGGGCTGCTTACGATCTGTGCTCGCGCTCAAAGTGCAGAACAGCAAGCCGGAACCGTTCAGGGACTCGTATTCACTAGGGCACAAGAAGGTGGACGCTTGGTCGTGCCGGGCGCAAAGATCTCGCTGGACGGGCCCTCGCATCTGGAGGTTGAGAGCAACAACGAAGGAAAGTTCACCTTCAATGTTGTTCCCTTCGGTTCATACACCGTGACCGCGCACGCACCTGGTTTGAGCGCGACCCAGACCACGGTGGTCTCAGCAGGAGCTGTTTCCGAATTGGGTCTCGAGATGAAGCTCCAAGCAGTAGTGGAGTCGGCCACGGTAACCGCCAGCACAAATCAGGTAGACACAAAAGAAACTTCGGGGAGCACCACCATTGACGAATCCGCAGTCAAGCACATGCCGAATCAGAATGAGCGTTTTGAAGATTTGCTCCCTCTCGTTCCGGGCGTAGTACGCGGCCCCGATGGGAGGATCAACATGAAAGGCGCACGAGCCTCGCAGAATGGCTCGCTTGTAAACAGTGCCGATGTGACCGACCCAGCCACGGGCACAACCGCCATCAATATTCCGATCGACGTGGTTTCGTCAGTGAAGGTGCTCTCTACTCCTTACGATCCCGAATACGGCAAATTCACGGGCGCCGTTTCAGATGTGGAAACGCGATCTGGAGACTTCAACAAGTTCCGAATGTCGGCGCAGAACCTGCTTCCGCGGCTCCGAAGAGTCGACGGGTCGATCATGGGCCTTGCTGCGTTTACGCCGCGGATGACCGTTTCTGGCCCAATTGTGAAGGACCGCGTAGCTTTCACCGAATCGGCCGAGTACCGCTATGAGCGAGACCCGGTGGACAGCCTGCCGCCGCTTCAAAGTTATAACCGTTCGGAAAACTTTGACTCCTACACGCAGATCGACGTCAACATCAGCCAGAAACAAACTGCGACTGTGTCGTTCGCGATCTTTCCTCAACATCTTGACTACTACGGCTTGAACACGTTCACGCCGCAACCCAGCACGCCGGACTTAAATGAGCGTGGATATCAGTCCGCACTGCAGTACCGGTACATCACGGACTCCAACGATCTGCTGTCGTCTCAGGTAACCTTCAGGAGGTTTGACGCTGATCTGGTGCCGAACAGCGCCACGCCTTACGAACTTCTCGTCGAAACCACCAAGGGTGGGTTCTTCGACCGCCAGGACCGCCAAACAGCACGCACAGAATGGGAAGAGCTTTACCGTTCGCACCCGCATCACTTTCTTGGTTCCCATGAATTGGATGCGGGAACAGATTTTGCTCACAGCTCCTACGACGGCCGCCAGCAATTTCTTCCGGTACAGATTGTCGGCGTCGCTGGGTATCCGTTGCAGCAAATCCAATTCGGCCCGACGTCGACATTCTCAGTCGATCAGAACGAAATCGCCTGGTTCGTGGGCGACAAGTGGACGGTTTCAAATCGCTTAACGTTTGATTTAGGGCTGCGCTTTGATCGTGACTCGGTTACAGACGCAGTCAACACCGCTCCCCGTACCGGCTTCATCCTGGCGCTGACCGGCGACGGTAAAACCTTGTTAAAGGGAGGAGCCGGATTCTTCTATGACCGTGTCCCTCTCAACATTCCAGCGTTTCCCCAGTTGCCAGATCGTATGGTAAGTGAGCTGAACCCAGCAGGTGGAGTTGTCAGTTCCACCGCATACGCCAATGTCATCTCCGACGGGCTGCGCAATCCACGCAGTGAAGCATGGAACCTCGAAGTGGATCGTCAGGTCACGAGCGACTTCTTGGTCAAGGTCGCGTATCAGCAGCGCAACACAGTACACGACTTCTACCTGAATCCTGTGGCGTCAGGAGCAACTGGCATCCTTGCGTTATCGAGCCTTGGAAGTGAGCGCTACAAGGAGTTTCAAGTCACCGGGCGATATCGCATCCACCACAGCACACTAAATGCGTCCTATGTCCGCTCTCGAGCCTATGGTGACTTGAACGATTTCAACCAATTTTTTGGGAATGATCCGCAGGCGGTGATTCAGGCGAATCAGCGTGGCCGGCTGAACTTTGACGCCCCAAATCGAATCTTGGCCTGGGGAGAAATCGCCGCACCCTGGAAATTAACCTTTGCGCCTGTCCTCGATACCCACACGGGCTTCCCGTATTCAACCATCGATCAGTACCGCGAATTTGTCGGACCAAGGAATGAATTGCGGTTCTCGCGATTCATTTCGATGGATTTGCAAGTCTGGCGCGAAATCCGGCTGCCCATCAAAGACAAGCACGCGAAGATCGGCTTCGGAGCCTTCAATGTTTTCAATCATCCCAATTACCGCGATGTGCAGAACGACCTCGATAGCTATCGCTTCGGTGAATTCTTCAACGGTAAAAGCCGGACGCTTCATGGCAAGTTCGTGTTGGAGTTCTGATTATGAAACTGACCATCAAGAATGCGGTTTCCATGCTCGCAATCATGATTTCCGCAGTTACGATTGCATCCGCCCAAACCAGCTTTCCTCTTCCCTCCGCAGAGGATGTGGTTACGAAGATGATGCAGTTCGATGCCCAGCGGCAATCTGAACTGTCGGGATACACGGCTACTCGCCATTACGGCGCCGCGAACAAGAAACGGCACGCAGAAATGTTCGTGCGTGTCTCATGCGATAGCTCGGGTGCCAAAGAGTTCGCGATTGTTTCTGAAGAGGGCTCGGGCTCGATTCGCAAACATGTCTTCCAAAAACTCCTGAGCGAAGAAACGGAAGCTTCTCGCCGTGGAACTCGAGCCCGCACGCGCCTCATTCCCGACAACTACCGATTTCAGCTGGTAGGACGAGAGATTCTCGAGACCGGACCGGCATACGTGTTGTCTGTTACCCCAAAAACCGCCAACAAATACCTCATCGACGGCAAGATTTGGGTGGACGCCACTGATTATTCGATCGTTCGAATCGAAGGCCAGCCTGCCAAGAATCCGTCATTCTGGGTGCGCAGCGTTCACTTTGTTCATACGTATCAGAAGGTAGGTGACTTCTGGTTCGCATCTTCAACTCGCACCACTAGCGAAATCCGGATTTTTGGTCGTTCTGAGTTAACCATCGACACCTCTAATTACACCCTGAACTCTCCTGCAGATCGCATGGCCCAGGTTAATGACCAAGCGAGGTTAGTCCGATGAAGAAGGGCCATCTCATTGCAGCCGTTGTGTCACTAGTGCTGTTCGCCTGGGTAATCCGTCACGTCGGGCTGTCTGCCATGTTTGTGCAACTGAAGGCGATGCGCCTTGCTGTGCCAGTTGTCCTGGCACTTAGCCTGCTGCGCCTGCTTCTGCAAAGCATTGCGTGGTCCTGGTCTCTGAAAGGCGAGCGGGTGACTGTCGATATTCGGAAGTTGGCAGGTGCGCGATTGGCTGGCCAATCCATGGGATATTTGACGGTCCTCGGCCCTGTGATCTCAGAGCCGGTGAAGATCAAGCTGCTGGGTACTCCGACTGAGCCAACAGTCACGGCCACGTTTCTCGACAATGGCGTGTACTGGTTTACGTCGGCGCTGCTCGCAATCACGGGTATTGCAAGCCTCCCTTTTGTTGCCGCTCATGGCGCGGTCTACCACTCGATCCCAGCTGTTCTGGTGCTTGCTCTGATCGTGTTTGTCATTACTCGTCGCAATCCAATCCTGTCGGGAGCGGTGCGCGCGTTTGGGAAGAGGGCTCCGTCACGGCTAGCGCGTGCCGCGCAGTTCGAATCTTCGATTCGCAGCTATCGAGTCAATCAACCTTCATTGGTGCGTCGAATGTTCTGGATCGACGTCGCGTGCCAGGTACTGATTGCGTCCGAAGTGGTCGTCGTGTTGTGGGCTCTTCACCTATCCATTCATTTCTTCGCGATTCTGGTCATAGAGGGCGTCACGCGCGGACTGAAGATGTTGAGCGGTTGGATCCCTGCACGCCTGGGTTCTGACGAGGGAGGCGCGATCTCTGCGTTTGCTCTCATCGGATTCTCACCCATGCTCGGTCTTGCCTTGGCCCTCACTCGCCGAGTCCGCGATCTCCTTTGGGCATTCATCGGAATCATTTGGCTGGCTTGGAATTCCCGACGAGCGCAACGTTCGCGACACACGTCTCTCCCCAGCCCGACAATTTTGGCTGAGGAGGCCCTCTGATGCAGGCGGTCATAGCGATTCCAGAACTCGCTAGCCATATGAACGAGAAACAAGCGACAGGCATGCTCATGCGACCCGTTGCGGGCGTTCCTCTCGTGATGCGAACTGCGCTGACCGCCGAGCGAGCCGGGGCGAGACAGGTTCTCCTGATCTGTCCGGCCGTACTCAGCGAGAGACTTGTGCAGCGATTCAGCGTGGAACTCACGCGACGTGGCGTGCAGGTAGCTACGTTCCGGATCTGCGAATTCAATCCACGTGCTTGGTCAGGCTGGATAATCCTAAGACCTTACTTGGAGAAACAGTTCGTCTGGCTTCCTTGGAACTGGGTCACCACCAAACAGTCAATCACCCAGCTGCCGCTAGTGAAGTTTGACTTCGTGGACTGGAGCAAACCTGCTTCCACCACGTTGCACGAGATAGACCGCGAGATTGCCTCCAAAGTCCGCTCTCCATGGAGTGCAGGAGGCATCGCGGTCACCTCGTCAGAAAGCGTCGTGGCGGCCGAACGCTTTCTGACTGCGACCTCGGGCAAAGTGTCGGACGGAATTCACACATCATTCAACCGGAGGCTTTGCCGACCATTCGTACGGCTACTCTCTCACACCCGAATCACTCCGAACGCAGTCACGTTTGGGGGAGTTGCGGTCTCGATTCTTTCCGCCGTCGCCTTTGCTCACGGAACGTACTTGTGGTCGGTGCTCGGTGCCTTCCTTTTCTACATTGCCGGCTTGTTCGACGAAATGGATGGAATGCTCGCACGAATCAAATTTGCAGAAACGCCAACGGGAACATGGCTTGAAGGGGCTGCCGACGGACTCAGCTATCTCTTGCTGTTTGGTGGAATCACCATCGGCCTGAGCCGGCATTATGACGCGATCGCCATTTGGATCGGAATTGTCCTTCTTATCGGATCCATCCTTGCATTGATTGCCACGTCTCTACAACGTCGCCGCTCGACCACCCCAGACCGCCCAAGTGAATACCTTGGCCGTTTCTACCAGTTGCTCGAGAAGGATTCGGGAAACTGGATTTCCCGAGTGGTCAGGCAGGTCCAAGCCTTCCAACGGCGGGGGATATTGATCCACTACATTCTCCTCTTTACTGTTCTTGCGCTACTGCCACTCCTGTTCTTGCTCGCAACCCTTGGAGCCCATCTCACCTGGATCTTGACGCTCTATTTCAACCGCAGATTCTTCACTCAGTCGCGGACCAATGTGAAATCGACTGTAACCACGTTCAAGGAGGCGTTATGAAAGCGGTGATTTTGGCCGCAGGCAGGGGCACACGGATTCGCTCCGTGCATGGAGAGCGTCCAAAGTGCCTCATTGAAGTCGACAACAGCACGATTCTGGATCATCAGCTCGAGGCTCTATCGATGGTCGGAATTCACGATGTCGCGATTGTTGTCGGATACGAGAAGGAACAAATCATTGCGCACGTAAATGCCAGAAAACTTCTCACTCAAAAGATTCTCTTCATCGAAAATTCGGCATTCGCTATCACGAACAACATTTATTCGCTCTGGCTCGCACTTGATTGGCTGCGCGGCGACAGTTTCATTGTCCTTAATGCCGATGTCATCTTCGATCCGGAAATCCTTGACTTCGCGATGCGCCCACAGGCGCCGATCTCGATGATAGTGGACCCGTTGTGGCGGGATGAGACGATGAAAGTCATCATCCTCGACGACCACGTGACAAAGATGAGCAAGAAAATCTCACGGGAGGAATTCAGCGGCACTTATATCGGCATTACCATTTTCTCCAAGTCCATACGAGACAGATTTTTCCATAAGATGAAAGATGTGATCGCGGCTGGGAGGGTCAACGACTTCTTTAATGTCGCCGTGCAGGAACTCGCGAACGAAGGAGTTCCTGTCGGCTATACGAGCACGGGTGGTCTACCCTGGGCTGAAATCGATGATCCAGTCGATCTAATGTTTGCCCAGCAGAGCGTGTTTCCGCAACTTGCAACTGCGGTAATTTGAACGTGCCGACGAGCGAAATCATTGCCGAGAACTTCGCGCCTCCTCGGTGGCTCTCCTGGCCTCGAGATTCGATTCGAGTTGTGGATTGGAACATCGACCGTGGCTTGCAGCTTCGGTCAATCATCGATTTTCTCGGCAATACGAACGCGGATGTTTTTATTCTTCAGGAGGTGGACGTTAATGCGCGACGGACGCATCATCTCAACATCGCTCAGGAAATCGCCCGGAAGCTGCGGTTGAATTATGTTTTCGGACGAGAATTTGTAGAGCTGACTCAGGGATCCAAAACCAGACCTGCTTACCATGGCCAGGCCACGCTCTCCCCGTGGAAAATTTCACAATCGCGCATCATTCATTTTCAGCGGCAGTCGGATTTTTGGAAGCCTCGCTGGTTCAAGCCCACCTTGCCAACCTTTCAGGAGCGCCTTGGGGGCAGAATCGCTCTGGCGTCTGAGATCATCATCCAAGGTGTCTCAATGATCTGCTACAACCTTCACCTGGAGAGCCGCTCGAACGATGAACTGCGGCTTGCTCAGTTGAACGAGGTCTTGCAGAATACGGGCATTTATGACTCAACTCGGCTGGTCGTCGTCGCGGGTGACCTTAACCTGAATGCTTCCACATCTCCTATAGCAGATGCTCTGGCACGCGCCGGATTCCAGGATGTCGTGCCAACTTCTCGCGTGCCTACCACTCCGGCACGCCATCTGCTCGAAGCCGGCCGCCACATCGACTGGGCTTTCGTACGTGGCCCCGTGCAGGCGGACGCCGGCAAAGTTCACCGGTCCGCCAGAGGGTCTGATCATTACCCAATCTCCTTTGAGTTGCGTACCGTTACTTCGAGCCCGTCAGGCCGGGCTGAACAGAGTAAGAGAACGGGCTGGAGCCTGTTCGGGCTCTCTATCTGAATAACATCTTCTCGCGGCTCGACCTTCGAGTCATCGAGCCGACAAGTTGGCATCGTTTGTGTAGGTGTATTGCGCCCATCCACCAAGACCTCCAATAAGCTGACCGCGACGGAAGTGTCAGAACTGTCATTACTCTCACACTCCCAACAGTTGCCTCCTGCGTTCTGCGCCGAAATTCACGGACTTAGCGTCGCATCAGTTGGCACGCGTCTTGCACTAAGGAGACCGTTGTAGCGAATGCCGCAATGAGAGGATGCTCGGAGCTCGCGAAGCAATATCGAGGAGTTTGATCATGAAAGTCTTCCAGAAAGTTCTGGCACTGTATCTTTCATTTTGGCTTTTGTTCGCGTCCAGTGCGATCAACGCTGCTCAGACGGACCAATCGGCCGGAGAATCCGCGCCCCCGGTCGTGAAGCAAACTCCTGAGGAATTGCAGCAGTTGGTTGCTCCGATTGCGCTGTATCCAGACGCGTTGGTTTCTCAGATACTCGCCGGGGCAACGTATCCCACGGAAATTGTAGAGGCCGATCGCTGGGTGCAGGACCATTCGGACCTCAAGGGAAAAGACCTGGCCGACGCCGTGGACCAACAACCTTGGGATCCAAGTACTAAGGCGCTCACGCAGTTCCCCTCAGTCATCGCCAACATGGACAAGAACCTTTCCTGGACGTCCGCGCTCGGCGAGGCCTACGTAAACCAATCAGCGGATGTGATGGACGCCGTGCAGCTCATGCGCGCTCGCGCGCAAGCAGCCGGGAATTTGAAGAACAACGAACAACAGAAGGTCGTGACCGAAGAGAAGACGATCGTCATCGAACCTGCTGACCCTGAAGTTGTTTACGTTCCCGCATACGATCCATGGATTGTGTACGGCGCGCCCGTGGTCGTTTGGCCTGGATGGTACGCGTATCCCGGCCTCTACATTGCTGGCCCCGGAATTTCTTTCGGTGTCGGCTTTGGAATCGGATTCTTCGCTGGTTTCGGTTGGGGGTGGCACGGCTGGGGATGCGATTGGGGCCACCGAACTGTCATCTACAACCACCACACATTCATTTCCAACAGCAGGACGTTCCATGGCGATCATGGCGGGCATCAAGGATTTCACGACTTTGGAGCTGCGCGCGGATATGAAGGCTCTCACGGTATCGGTGCTCGGCGCGGTGAGGAAGGGTCCCGCGGCGACGTCCATGGCAACGGATTTCACGGCGGTGCGACTGAGCGTGGGCCTTCAGAGTCGCACGCCGAGGCGGGCACCCATTCTGGCGCCTTTGGAGGGTACGACCATGGGGGCACGACGCGCAGCTACTCGGATCGGGGATCCTCAAGCTTGCACGGCGGGGGCTTCCATGGCGGCGGGCACCGTTGAGTGAATTCCCGAGCATTACTCGAAAGTCACATGTATGGAGAAAATAATCATGTCCGAAACAAAGAAAAGATTCGAAGAGCTTTTACGGTTCCGATTTTCCCACCTGGCGTTGGCGACAGTCTCCACCTTGATGGCACTGGTACTCAGCAGCCAGCTAACGCTTGCGCAGCAACCAAACCAGCACGTATTTCACTCTCCCGAAGAAGCGAGCGCAGCCCTATTCGCGGCAGCGCAGCACACCGACAATCGTTCCTTGCTCGAGATTCTCAGCCCGGCGGGGAAGGACATAGTCTCTTCAGGCGATCCTGCTGAGGATAGGAGAAATCGAGACAACTTTGTTGCGAAATATGCGCAGATGCATCGTGTCGCGAGAGAACGTGATAGCGTGATGATTCTCTATATTGGCGCTGAGAACTGGCCGTATCCGATCCCGCTCGTAGAAAAGAATAGCGTCTGGTATTTCGACACGGATGCGGGCAAAGGAGAGATCCTAGCGCGCCGAGTGGGAAGAAATGAACTGGCCACGATCGATGTTTGCTACCAGCTTGTCGATGCCGAGGGGCGGCAATACGCTAGGGCAAATGACGGCGAACATCGGTATGCGCTGAAATTCGGTGGCAATAATGATGTCCAAGATGGCTTGCTTTCGTCCGAAAACGAAGAGCAATCTGTCATTCCCCACGACGCTCTCATCGCATCCGCACGTGTAGAAAACGGGACTGCCACATCCCAAGATCCCGTACCGTTCAACGGCTACTATTTTCGCATTTTGACGGCTCAAGGAAACAACGCAGAGGGTGGACCAAAGAGTTATCTCGGGAGCGGCAAGATGGTAAGCGGGTTCGCCTTCGTAGCGTATCCAGCCGTCTATCGTTCTACGGGCGTGATGACGTTCATCGTGAATCAAAATGGCATCGTGTTCCAAAAGGATCTCGGCCCAGATACAGAAAAGGCTGCTAATGCAATTACCGCATTCGATCCGGATTCAACCTGGGGGCGGGTAGACTGATGGCGTCGAACCGACATTCAAATACGTCTGAGCGCCAGCCGATTCTTTCGGCCGAACCTTTGGAACGGCGTTTCCAAAGGCTCGCAAAGAGAAGAATAAAGGTTCTTCGTGGGTTCGAACGGCTTCTTTTGGCTACAGGACTAGTTCTTGTTTTGATTTACATCTGCAATCTGATCTATGCGACGGCGATGTCGCAGGCGAAACTGTGGAGCTTTTCGCAACTGAAGATCGATTCTCCGCCTGCCGAATACGAGGAGTATCCCCCCGCCCCTGATTTGTCCTTTAGGGCCGAAAAACGCGTCGCATCTTATAAGGAAGCCCTGGCCGCTCGGATGGGCGCACCCTTGGCGGTCCTGTCAATTCCACGGTTGCGTCTTGACGTGCCAGTCTTCGAAGGCACCGACGGACTTACGCTCGACCAGGGAGCGGGCCGAATCGCCGGAACGGCGAATCCGGGCGAGTCCGGAAATATCGGCATCGCCGCGCATCGCGACGGATTCTTTCGCAGTCTGAAAGACATTCACATGGGTGACCGAATCGAGCTGGCGCAGTTGCAGCACCAATTCATATACACCGTCGACAACATTATGGTTGTCGATCCAAGCGATACAGCTGCACTGAAAGCCCGAGCTCAACCGTCTCTGACCCTGGTGACTTGCTATCCGTTTCATTTCGTCGGAGATGCACCGCGGCGCTACATTGTGCAGGCGTCTCTAGCGAATTCCGAACAAGGAAATTCAGAAGGCGATGTTGGAACCCAAAACTGAACAAGGAGAAAATGCAGTGAACCGAAGAAACGAATTGCAACGAGTCTTGCTGGCGCTCGCGGTCGGGGTTGTAGGCCTGATCCTTAACGCGAATGTCAGTGCCCAAGTACAGACACAAACTTATACAAGCACGGGGCAGCCAACCACAGAAGTCAAGGTTGATCGTGGCACAGTGCTCTTGGTCGATGGGAACGACCTGGTAGTCAAGGCAGAGGACGGACACCTGGTGCATCTCGCCAATGTGCCGGAGAGCTCCCGCGCCACCGTGGACGGCCAGGAACTCGGTATTCATGATCTGAAACCGGGGATGAAGCTGCAGCGTACGATCACGACTACTACAACGCCGCAGACAATCACCACCGTAAAGCATGTCACGGGAACCGTGTGGTCAGTGAATCCTCCGAGCTCTGTCATTCTGACGTTTGAGGATGGCGAGAATCAGGCCTTCAAGATTGCAGACGGCCAGAAATTCAACATCGACGGCCAGATCACGGATGCGTGGGGTCTGCAAAAAGGCATGAAGGTCTCGGCGACCGTGGTGACGGAGGTGCCTGAGACAGTCATTGACCAGGAGAAAGCAGTGACTGGGACAATGCCGCCACCGGACCCACCGTCAGATTTGCCAATCCTGGTGGTGTTCGTTCCAGTCGATGCTCCAGCTGCCGACCCTGCGCCAGTGGAGACTGCTGCGGCCGCGCCGGATGCGTTGCCTAAGACTGGCAGCCAGCTTTCCCTGATTGGAATGCTCGGTGTCTTGGCTCTGCTGTCCGGACTCGCCCTTCGTGCAGTCAGAGTCCTCGGATAGTGCACATCTCCCACATGTGGTTCGGTGCGCGTCAGTAGCGCCTGCCGAACCATGGGGGGGACGCCACTGGTTGAGGTTGCGATTCGATCTACGGGAGTGAGATGTCCATGTTTCCTTTGTTGTTTGGGGGATTCAGTCTGGCGCCACTCGGACTTCTGCTCCTGTTCTGGAGCATGTTTCCCCAGGACCGAGATAGGAGATAAGAAATGACATCACCCCGACCAATCTAAACAAGAACTACCCAAAACTTATCGGACCCATAGAGACCCGCACTAAAGGAACGTAGAGTCCCAAGTGATTGAAAGAATTCTGATGCGAGGTGGCACCGACTGCCCGGCCACTGTCGCGACATGGCAGAGGCCGTTCGCTGAGGGATCACGTCTCCGCGCCGCAGCGTCGACCATACAGGATCGCGAGTGAATTTCATGTCTCAAGGGCTTGTCAGCCGGGCAGAGTGCAGCAAAGATCGGCGGGTCAGGACCGTCTCGCTGACAGAGAAGGGGCGTGAAGTGTTCGTGCCTCTCTTTCGCCGCCACGCGGCACTCATCAAACTTGCTTTCCAGGATGTTTCTTGGGAAGACTTGCAGCACGTTGAAGCAATAATAAAGAAGATCGGTAAACGTGCGGAAAGTCTTGCCGCGAAGAAAGTCCACTCTCAGTGTGGATAATTGCGGTCCGGCGTCGATCTGATGTAACCCTTGAGGAGCGCGGCTGCAGAAGCTGAGATAGGAGTCTTGCAATCGGAGACTCCGTTTCCGATGGTGACGTTAGCGGACACCGGTAAGGAATCGAGCACTGGGCTGTAACTGCAACCATTCGAGTGCGTCCCTGAGTGCTGGCCTTTGAACGGTGAGGCGATGCGCAAGCTCCCCGATTCGGAATTTATTATCGCTTACACGGATCGGCTTACCACCTCAGTCTTGATATCGACCCTCGAAGTCAACGTCTTGTGCACCGGACAGAGGTTTGCGATCTCCAATAGTCTTTGCCGTTGTTCCGCGGACAGCTCGCCAACAAGCGTAATCCGCCTGTCGATTCGATCGAGCATTGCTACCGGTTGTTCACAGTTGAGGCAGTCGTTAACATAATTCTTCGAATGCGTAACGGCGACGCGAATCTCCCTAAGCGGCCACTTTTTGCGATCGGCGTACATCCGAAGAGTCATGTTCGTACATGATCCCAACGCGGCCAGCAGCAGTTCATACGGGTCTGGCCCCTCGTCGCGGCCCCCTGATGCCTCTGGTTCATCAGCGAGCAACCGGTGCAGACCCACCGAAATGCTTTGTCGCAGGCCAGAGTGACCACCGACTACGGTTACTGCTCTCGACATATCCTCACCTCTCGACTGATGCAACGCTAGCAAATTTCTTGCTTTCGCCGGCCGCCTCCTCGATTGATCTCCAGCAAATACTGAGGCTCGAGACAAAAAGAAGCATCGTTCCTGTTTATCGGCCGCGACAAATGTGGCACGGCGTAGGTATCCGAGGATCCACTCTCAAGCGCTCATCAGCCACCGCTTCGGAGAAGGCTACCCGACTGGGTTCGTCGTTATCGCCTGTCGCTTCCTATGAATGGCACCGAAACGCAGAAGCGCGGCAAGACTATCTGCAATGTTCCGACGGCCGAGAGCATCTAACATCGCCGTCGCTGCGTCTGTCGCGACGGCTGCAAAAGCCTCGTTGATGTCGGCGCTGATCCTGCACCGGCTTGGAATATCCTCCCCGGCGACAAGAGTCCTCTTCTCCTCCATGACTACAAGATGGACGACGTGGAGAACGCTCGAGTTCACGCCAGGGCGTCGCGCGAGTGACGCAAACTGCGTAAGCAATGGACGGGCATTGAACGGGCGCTAGCTTGTCGTCGAGCGGCTGGCGCCCGTTCTCTTAATTTGAATCCCGAGCTTCTGCATTCGTGCCTGCAGCGTAGAGCGCTTCATTCCGAGTCTCGCGGCGGCGCCCGAGATCACCCAGTTCACTTGTTCCAGAGCGCGGACGATCTGTTCCCGCTCGGTTTCCGCCAACACCTTGCGCATGGAATTTCTGTCGTCGCTGCGTTCGCTCACAAGGGCCTTGGGCGTGGGCGTGAGGTCTCCCAAACCGACCTTCAACACCGATCCCTGCGTAACGATGACGGCTCGCTCGATGATGTTTTGCAGCTCGCGGATATTACCGGGCCAATGATATTGGACCAAAGCATTCATCGTGTCGGTGGGAACTGAGTCAATTGTTTTGCCCATGCGCTGGCTAAACTGCTGAACAAAGTGACGCACCAGCAGTGGAATGTCTTCCGACCGCTCGCGAAGCGCTGGCACGCGAATCGGAAATACGTTCAGGCGGTAGTAAAGATCGGGACGGAACGTGTTTGTTTGAGCCATCGCACCCAGGTCGCGATTGGTGGCGGCGATCAACCGAGCGTCGCTGTGAAGAGTTTTCGAACCGCCCAAGCGTTCGAATTCGCGCTCTTGAAGAACACGCAGGAGTTTCGGCTGAAGCTCCAACGGAATCTCGCCAATTTCATCGAGAAACACGGTACCGCCGTGCGCAAGTTCGAAGCGCCCGATGCGTTGCGAGATCGCGCCGGTAAAAGCGCCCTTCTCGTGACCGAACAATTCGCTTTCGAGCAGACCCGTGGGAATGGCCGCGCAGTTCAGTTTGACGAAGGCCCGAGCCTTTCTCGAACTCAGATCGTGCACGGCGCGCGCGATCAATTCTTTTCCGGTGCCGGTCTCCCCGTAAATCAGGACCGTAGAATCGGTCGGCGACACGATCTCGACTTGCTGAAGGACGGTGCGCAGCACGCTCGAATTGCCCACGATGTCGTGGAACTGCATCTCATTGCGAATTTCATCTTCGAGATAGACTTTTTCGCGCGCGAGTTGTTCCTTAAGCTGTTTGATCTCCTCGTAGGCGAGCGAATTGTCGAGCGCGATCCCAACTTGCTTCGAGATTTGGACGAGCAACTCCTGATCCTGCTCGGTGAAGGGTTTGTCCTCAACCCGCGCAGCTCCCAGGACGCCCAACGTCCGGTTTCTGCCGAAGAGCGGACACGTGCACCCAAATTTGAATCCTTCGCTTGTCTCCATCGGGAGTGTCGGGCGCTCTGAGATGTGATGCCGCGCCGCTCTGCCGCTCGTGAAAACTTCCCCCGGCATCGATCCCTCGATGGGAATCAGCAAGCCTTCGTGCGCGGCGCCGATCGCGCCCGGAAAATCGAGAGAGTAGATGCGAAGGTGATCACCTTCCGCAATCGACACGACCGCGGAGTCGCAGTGAAGTGCTTTGCGAACGCTTGCCGAGACCGATCGCAGCAGGTCGTACAAGTCCAAGTTCGACGCGATGCTGTTGTTGATCTCGAGGATCACCTGCAGGCGATCGGCTTCCGCAGAAACCTGGGGCCTGGTGTTGGAGGTCTCTGACGCCATTGATTCCTCCAGCGTATCAGACGGTGCGCCAAGAAGCTGGCAGTCCACCCGAATTTGGGCGGCTGGCGCAGCGGCGAAGCTGCCGTTCCGTTGATTTCATTGGGTGTAGTTTTGGCACGACCGATGCATCCATGTAAGGCAGCCATGCTGAAGATCGTCACCATCGAGACCAATTCAAGCGTAACGCTGGAACTCCATGGCCGGTTGATTGGCCCATGGGTCCCGCTACTCGAGTCTTTGTGGAAAAGCAAGGAAGACTGTGCCTCGGGGGCGCGCACCCTCGTGGTGGATCTGACCGACGTAAGGGCGATCGACGGCGCGGCGTGCTATCTGCTGCGCCTGATGGAAGCGAAGAACGTGAGGCTCGCTGGCGGCGGAATCGGCATTCGGGCACTTTTGAGCGACGAAGGAGGAAAGCAAAATGAAATACGTTGAAGTTTCACAATTCGGTGGACCGGAAGTTCTGAGAGTAGTGGAGAAACAAACGCCGACAGCGGCGGACGGCATGCTGGTTGTCAACGTAAAGGCGGCTGGCGTGAACTACGCGGACGTGGCCGCGCGTATGGGTTCGTTTCCGGCGATCGCGAAGGCACCGTTCCTCCCGGGATTCGAAATCGCCGGCGTGGTCAGCGATGCCGGGAAGGGCGTGAATGGTTTCAAGGTCGGCGACTCTGTTGCTGCGATCACTTCCGATGGGGGATACGCGTCCCACGCCATGGTTCCCGCTGCGGCGGCGATCCCGATTCCGCGTGGGCTTGACCATTCCATCGCGATTGCGCTGCTCGTGCAGGGTCTCACGGCCTATCTTCTCCTCGAACAAGCTCAAACGAAGAAAGACGATATTGTTTTGATCGCGGCGGCGGCTGGCGGTGTTGGAAGCTTGGCCGTGCAACTCGCGAAAGCTCGGGGCGCAACGGTGATTGGCCTGGCGTCAGCCTCGAAGCTCAGTCTGGTGAAGAGTCTCGGCGCCGATTACGTCTTCGACTATGGTCAAGACGACTGGTCCACCAAGGTCTTGGATGTGACGCGGTCCCAAGGCGTCCAAGTATTCCTCGATTCCACCGGCGACCTGGCAAGTTGGGTTTTCCCCTTACTCGGCCCGTTCGGACGATGGATTGTCTACGGAGTTCGCAGGGACCCGCAGAATGCTCTACCGGCCGCGGCGCTCTGGTCAATGATCGAGAAGAACTTTTCTATCAGCGGCTTCAACCTGGAGCGCCATCTGCAGGATGTGCCGCGCGCCCTCGGCGATCTCTTCAAGTCCGCCATCGAAGGAAATCTCAAAGTTGAAATCACCAAGTACCCGCTTGCCGACGCAAGCAAGGTTCATACGCTGATTGAGCAGCGCAAAACAACAGGGAAACTTGTCTTGATTCCGTGAACTCGGCGCGGAGATTCATAGGAGGTGCATATGGCATCAAGAGTAAAACACGGTGACAGGAGTATAGCGGTGACGCCGGACTCAACGCGCGAGCACGAGATCAGGCGTCGCGCACACAAAATCTACGTAGAGCGCGGTAGAGAGCCGGGCTACGACGTAGAGGATTGGCTTCAGGCAGAACGCGAGCTGACCTCGGAGAAGTCCAACGCGGCGAGCGCGTAACGAAAGAGCGAAGGAGGGGGTATGGCGCGCATCGTGCGCTTTCATGAGTATGGCGATCCGAGCGTTCTGAAGATCGAAGATATCGAAGTTCCACCACCAGCAAGCGGTGAGGTACAGATCGACGTAAAGAGCATTGGCCTCAATCGAGCGGAAGTGATGTTTCGTAATCACGCTTACGTGCATGAGGCTCACTTCCCGAGCCGTCTTGGATACGAGGCCGCAGGTATCGTCAAAGCGATAGGAGCTGACGTGTCTGGCTTCACGACGGGCGACGTTGTAAGCCTGGTTCCGCCGCCGGATATCGCCCGATGGGGAACCTACGGAGAAGTAGCAAACGTACCAGCTCGTAACCTCGTTAAGCATCCTGCGAACATCTCGTTCGAGGAGGCTGCGGCGTCCTGGATGCAGTATGTGACCGCCTGGGGAGCTTTGGTGGAGCAGGCAAGGCTCACGCGAAGTGACTTTGTCATCGTTACTGCGGCGTCAAGCAGTGTGGGGATTGCCGCCTTTCAGGTGGCCCGGGCAGTTGGTGCGACCGTCATTGCCGCGACGCGGACGAGCGCCAAGCGGCAGGCATTGCTGGACAACGGTGCCCATCATGTGATCGCAACGGAGGAAGAAGACCTCGTGACGAGAGTGATGGAGATTACTAATGGGCTTGGTGCACGCATCGTATTTGATCCGGTCGGAGGCCCCTCTTTCGAACCGCTGACCCAAAGCATGTCTCGTGGCGGCATCCTGCTTGAATATGGTGCACTCAGTTCCGAACCAACACCATTTCCGTTGTTCACCGTGCTCGGCAAGAGCCTGACACTCAAAGGATATCTCTACGTAGAAATTGTGAACGATGACGCTGCATTGGACCGAGCAAAGTCTTTTATCACCAAGGGACTTGCTTCAGGTCAATTGAAGCCAGTGATTGCGCGTGTTTTCAGGCTGGATCAAATTCAAGAGGCAACCCGTTTTCTCGAATCCAACGCGCAAGTCGGCAAGATCGTTGTTAACGTCTAGCCGATTTGGTACCAGGTGATTGCCTGGGAGGCGGGTCGGCGTCAAACAGAACTCGATCGAGCCAAACAATTTCTCGACAAGAATGCGACCGCCGTTCTCGGTTCTGCCGATAAGTCCGATTGAGACAAGGAGTCAAAGATGAGTAGGAACGATGAGTTGGTAGCAGTTGTCACAGGAGGCAGTCGCGGTATCGGCAAAGGGGTTGCTCGCGCACTCGCTGAACGCGGTGCCACGGTCTACATCGCCGGCCGCAGCCAGGCAGGCGGAATACATGCCTCACCGGGCGGCGCACTCTTACCCGGAACAATTCAGGAAGCAACAGAAGAGGTGAGCAGTCTCGGAGGAAGAGGGATCGCTGTTGCCTGCGATCTGTCTGTCGATGAGGACATACGTTCCCTTTTTGAGCGAGTCCGTCAGGAAAGCGGACATCTGAACATCTTGGTCAATAATGCCGCTTATCTGAACGAGAAAATGGTCGTCAAGCCCTTTTGGGAAGCTCCGGTCGAGTTGGCCAACATCATCGATGTCGGGCTGCGGTGCCATCATGTAGCAACCTACTATGCAGCACCTCTTCTCACCGCTCGGCGACGTGGACTTATTGTGAATATCTCTTTTTATGGCGATGCTAAGGTTCACGATCCTGCGTACTACGCATCCAAGGCAGGACTCGACAAATTGGCCGCCGTCTATGCGGAGCATTTCAAGCCGTTCAACGTAGCCGCGATCTCTCTATGGCCTGGGTATGTTGGCACGGAACGCGTGACGCAACTCATGGGGACGGATCCGGGCTTCAAGCGGCTCACGGAGAAGATGGGACTCGAGAGCACAGAATTGAGCGGTCGCGTTATCCGGGCTCTCTATGATGATCCCAACATCCTGGCACTCTCTGGAAAAACGATCATCACCGCCGAGGCGGCTGAGCGTTACGGCATATCGGACCTGGACGGGTACGAGCCGAAATCTTTGCGTGGGATCTATGGCGGCCCTCATCCTGCCTTTGATATCCAATAGGAACGGAGCTATTTACGACAGCACCGTAGTCGTTATCAGCCGTCTCCTGACAATCGAATGTCGCCAAAGCTGGCGACGCCGCGCGCCAACGAAATTCTGGTGGGTTCACCCCAAGCTCTAGCAGAAACAGTCTGCGGCTCATTCTGCGGCACACAGCCAAAATCACAATGTCCGTAAGTTCTTGACGAGCCCGCACAACTTGTCGGTAGTTGATCCTGCAGGCGGCTGACGGCCCGATTATCCGCCGACATGGCAGTTAACGGCAACTTTACCCCGCTGCTCGCGAAGCACACGAAGTCGTTCGCGCTCATTGATCGCGTTTCCGTGTGCGTGGATCGAATGCAGCGCAACTTCGAGCCCATACGATGTAAGAAAGGTACCGATTCGATCCGGCAGGGAGTCGAAGATAGCCTACGTCGCCTCTCTGTCGACGCAATCGACCTCTACCAAGTCCACTGGCCTCCTGATCCCGACTTCGCCGAACTAAGATCGGTCTCCATAAATCTGTTGTTCTCGCCAACCGGCTAAACCTGTTCTGGGGATTGGACTGCGAGGGGATTCCTAGTACGCGTATACCTTGAGGAAAACGAAAACCACGACGCCAGTGATCGAAACGTATAACCAAACAGGGAACGTCCAGCGTGCGATTCGGCGGTGCATCGCGAACCGGCCCGTCAGCGAGAAAAAGAACGTCGTCAGCACCATCGGCAACGCGACGATGGAAAGAATTACGTGGCTGGCCAAAATGGAAAGGTACAGTGTCCGAACCGGGCCATGGCCTGGGAAAATCGTGTCGCCGTGCAGTGCGTGGTTCACGATGTAGCTGACGAGAAAAACGGAAGAGAACGCGAAGGCCAGCAGCATGCTCGTGCGATGGGCGTCCTTATAGTGATGTTTGATGAAATACAACCCCACACAGAGCGCAATCGCGCACGATCCGTTCAGAAGCGCGTTGAGGGTCGGCAGAAACATCCAGCGTCCAGCGAAATCAGCGGAGGCATGATGCATATATAGGAGCCAAAGGAGGAATGACACAGCGAGGCCGCTCACTACCAGGATCGCTCCAATTACAGAGCGCTGACTCATTTCAGCTTGTTCCATGCTCACAATTAAATCACAGAAATCCGTCCGGAAGTCCTATAGACACGTCGCAAGAGCGTTAAGATGGTTTCGCCGCCGTGTCTCGGTAGAAAGGGATGTGGATGTGGGTCCTTGCTTCAACGGTCTTTGCGGGACATGGGAGTTGAATCAGCCGCCAGACGTCGTACCTTTCGATGGCCTAGCGCGGCGCCAGAGATCGTGAGGGCATATCGGAGCACCGCTCGGTTAGTTGCCATTCCGACTTCCGACTGGCATTCTCGCTGATTTGTGGAAAGGCGGATCTTCTGGAAAAAGCGGCCAAGGGCGGCCAACTGGGGCATTCCTTCGCGTATCAGTTCCCGAGGTCAGGCGAACGTCGCACTCAAGGACCGTATAATTCTTCGGTTCGCCGGATCGCATGGCGTGCTCGTACGTCGTCAGCCCGAAGTGCTAGTCATCAGACCACATAAATCAACTCGAGTTCGGGGTAACGCCGAGTTCATCGGAGCAATCTGTCCGTCCGGGATGTTACCTTGGTCATGCCCGCGCGTGAATCACTCCCATAGATTCTTTCCATTGGACTCGGGCTCCAACTTCGTTCATGCTGAACTTACTTCGCATCCTGCTCCGCCGCCGGTTTCCGCGAAGTAGATATTTGTCTGCCGCTCGTAGCGGCGAGGCGAACTCCTAACCTCGTTGTTCTCCAAATGAAATCTGAACGTTTGTATCGACATCGGATCCGGCGGTGCAGGAGGTTGACATGTTGACCAGTTCATCGAGACGGAGGCGGGAATTTCTGCTGATCAGCGACTTCGATCAGACGCTGAGTCACAATGATTCGGGCGTTGTGCTGAGTGAGATGCTCGGAATCTCACACTTCCGACAGCGAGTCGCCGGCCTATCGGACATTCATCTTGTGCAGCAAGGTGGAGAGCTCGCATATCTCCTGCTCCATGACTCAGAGTTTCGCTGTGTTCGTAAGGAGCACCTGATCGAGGTGGGCAAGCGAGTTCGTCTGAAGACAAACGTCGAGTTGCTCTTGCGGTCTCTTGAGAATCTGGAGGGCTTCCACTTCTGTTGTCACGTACTCTCGTCTGCGCCAGAGGAAGTCATTCAATCAGCATTGGCCGGCATCGTTCCCGAAAATCACATTCATGGAACGCGATTTCGCTATGCCTCGGATACAGGCGAGATTCAGTCCATTGTTCGTGCGCCTGCGGGTTACGGCAAGGTTGCGGTGCTGGAAGAGCTGCGCAGCCGCGCGGGAGTGGGTCACGATCGTTTGGTGTATGTCGGCGACGGCAGTTCGGACGTCCACGTGATGCTGCACGTCAACCGGCTGGACGGATTGACGATCGCGGTCTCCGAGAACCAACACCTCAATGAGATTGCAAAGCGCACAGTACTAAGCGACGATGCTCTCTGTGTGCTCGTGCCGATCCTGGAGGAGATCGCTGGATACGATCCTGTACGGATTCGAACCGTGTTTGAGTCCCAGGGATTTGTTCTTCAGCAGTGGGGAAAAACGCGTACGGATTCGCTGACGATTGCAGCGAACGCTTGAGTCGGGATTCAGGAGGATTTCCGAGTGTGGCTTAACGTGATTGGCTGGACGGCGACAGCAGTCTTCTCGAGTTCGTACTTCTTCAAAGAGGCGGCAACGCTACGCAGAATTCAGGCTGCGGCTGCCTCCCTGTGGGTGCTATGCGGAGTGGCGATTCATTCGGCACCGGTGGTCGTCGCCAACCTGATCGTCGGCATCGTTGCGATTTCCACTTCGCTGCGATTGATCTTGAATCGCCGAGTGGAGACGAATCCATGACGGACCTATGGCAGGGATGTCACGTTGCGTCGGGGGTTCTTATCAGCAAAAGTTTGATTGAAATCCATAGATTTCTTGCGTTGGACTCCTAGCGCAGCAGTGCGACACTGTACAACTAGGTTCCACGAGGCACTTTAATCCGCCCCAAGCCTGGGCGAACAGCATACCAAGGACTCCGTCGTTCAATCTCACAACTCAAAGACAGTGTGGTGGGTTGTTAGTTCTTCATTTTCCGAGCACGACGGGGGGCCAATGAGCTTCAGCAAGGCATATCTTTCGACTGTAATGGCTGTAATAGTGGCGGCTGCTCACCTGCTGGCAGCACAAACAGATCCAGGTCCACGGCTTGCCGAAGCGTTCGGCCTGGAACGAGACGGGCAAACCAAACAATCGATCGCAGCCGTTCAGGCCCTTCTCGATTCTGGCTCCTTGAATGCACCCGACACTGGCAAGGCATGGAACATTTTGGCGCTTGGCTATGAGGATTGGGGAAACTTCGCTGACGCGCAGCTGGCCTATGAACGCGCGATTCACACACTGGAGAAATTGCCGAACCACATCAAGGATTACGCGATGGCCTTGGACGATCTTGGAGGCCTTTATCTGGCAATGGGGCACGCGGATCTCGCAGTCCGGATAAAAGAGAAGACTCTTCACCTCTACAAAAAGATCGGGGACCACGATGGAACGGCGATCGCTTGCAGTGATCTCGCTGGCCTTGCCCTCAGTCAGCGACGGATTCGAAACGGTAGAAAATACTTGGAGCTGGCAAGGAGGGAAGAGACGTTAGCGAGGGCCCTGGATGACGACAACCTCGCCGCAATATCTTCCATGCAAGGTTGGCTCGCGCAACTGCAAGGCGATTTTTCGGGGTCGTTAGCCAGCTACCAGCTCTCGCTGAGTCTGTGGCAGCGGCGGCACGGGGAAGAACATGCATCCACCGGATGGGGCTACATTCTTGTCGGCAACATAAGGGCAGAACAGGGACAAACGGCCAGCGCTCTGGCTGACATGCAGCGCGGCCTTGCCATCCTTGATCGCACGCTCGGGCGACAGCACCCGCGTTACTTGAAGGCTGACATCGCCTACTTGCGCTTGCTCGAACGGACCGAAGCGCACGCGCAGGCGGCTCGCCTGAAGACCATCGCCGAGCAGGAGCTGAGGACGTTCTACCGCAACCAGTGCTCAGACTGTACCATCAGTGCTGTAGCGTTCCACTGAAGTCTTCATGAGCGAGGCTAGAGTCCGTGTAATATGCAATGCATTCAGGCTTGAACCACTGGTCGCTCGTGGCCGTAAGTTCGCATCGAGGAAGGGCGCAGCGATTGCTGGGCGCTGCGAGCAAACGGTCAGCAGCCGCTCCATGCTCTTGGTCAGGCGCGCTTGATCGCGACGGAGCGCCTCTTCGCGCCGCTTCAGAGGGTCAGTGGTTTGAGCTGCTTGCAGCCGACGATCTAACTCCGCCTGCAGCAAGCTGGGATCTTCCAGCAGCCGCATAATCTCCTGCCACACCACCGCATCGAGCTGCTCCTGAGGAATCGGCTTGTTGTCGCAAACCGCACCCTTCAGATGTCGGTAGCCATCCCGTCCTAAGCAGCGATAGTAGTAGATTGTGCGCTGGGAAGTTCGCGTGGAAGCTCGACGGCAGGCTGGAGTCGCCGTCTCGGCGGAAGGCGCTGGCGTATGCTACATCGCGCCACTTATTTTGCGGCGATTGCCGGCGTGATTCATTTCTACTGGAAAGTAAAATCGGACATGCGCTCGCCGCTCTTTTACGGCGCGCTCGTTGCAATCCTCCTCTTGTGGAGATTGGGTGACTGGATTTCCAGACGCAGATTCGTGGTAGCCGCAAAGCTTTCGCCGGAGGGGGCTCGCATCGATACTGCTCGGTGATTTTTGCTGATGAACGTTGTTGCGAAAGGGCGCTCCGAGCTGAATCCCACCCCGCGAAGCGTGGAGCAATAGAAGACGGCTCTGTCAATATCTCTCTTAAAGTTTTTGTGGTCTGGGAAAATACAGTCCACACGTTTCACATAGTTCTTGACTCCGCGTGTCCCATTCTCCCCCGCAGCGGCGGGAGGAACGTTACAGAAGTTCCTCACCAGGAATTGCTTCGCGAAATTCGCGGCAATCAATGGAGGACCGCTGAAAACTTCTCACGATTAACGGAGTGCGGGTCAGTTTCCCACGGCATGTCGGTCGTCACTGCTTCTCATAAACTTCGCTGCTACTGAACTTGTGCCCGTTCGCATCGATTCCACTCATGGTGACCGTGCGGCTCTTGCCGTCCGCAGACACAACAATGCGACCGCTATTGATGACTTTACGACCCTTCGTGACGTTAAACCCCAAGATGTGGTCATCGACTACCGTGTACGAACGAAAATCAGAGTTTGGATCGCCAGCAACCGGGTAGTTGCTGCCATCGAACTTGCCTACCCACGTGTAGTGGGTCGCCCTGCCATCGCTGCTCACACTGTCGACCGTGATTCTCACCTTATCACTTTGAGCCTCATAGACCACGGTTCTGTTTTTCGGGGCTCCCGGTGAGAATTCCGACTTCCGCTCTGTTAATTTCCACGTGCCCATGAACGCATCCTGAGCAACACATGCGATTGCTCCAAAAACGCAGAGCACCAACGCAGTTGCGATGGTTGTTGGTTTCATTTTGTCTTTGACGTACCTAGAAGATCAGCAAAAACCGCCACACCAACTAGCTCGAATGGCGGGTTCCCTTGATAATTCAGTTATCACCGCTTCTGATGTGAGCAGCGCTTGCAACGTTTCATATTTTTTTACTCAAATGCAGTGCGTGGTGATACCCGCTAGCGAGTTTCCGCCCAGCTACCGTCGAGCTACAGTCATGCATGTGACCTGTGCATCCTTGGTCTTCTGTGGTATGTCCACATTGCAAGACCAGGTTCCCGGTCTGTGGTCCGCCACCCGGAGACTGACCATAAACTGGCTATGGGAAATCAGGGGGGCAGGGAGCGTCGGCCGCCGCGCAACCCCTGCCGGCAAAGGAGAATAATAAAGGAGCGTCCCGGCCGGTACCGCCGCAGGTTAGAACGACTGGGAGAAGCGGTCTTCCAGGAATTCTCCAAGTTTCGCTGTTGCCTTGAATTGCGGGATTGGCTCCAGCTCCTTGAATGCCGAGGTGAAGGCATTGGAGAGGCTCCAGATCGTGCGAGACGGGAATTCGTCGCACCTCGGTTCGAAGTACAAGTCGTGAACCCTCCGGGCCAGGTGCTTCGGCACTTCGAGTCTGCCCTCGACGAACGCCTCGTAGATGACGACTTTGGCCGTGACATCGGTGAGTTCGAACCTTTGCCAGGCTTCTACCTGTTTTCGCATGGGCTCGAAATTCCGCTGCATGCGATCCACGCCGACCGAGATGCAATCGATCAAGGAGAACGACTTCGAGTGTTTGGCGAGCACGGGCGTAAAATCCCCGCTAAATGCCATGTTGGAGCACACGAACACGCGATAACCACAAGTCATCGCCAATCGCATGCTCTTATCATGGGAATTGCGCAGACCGATGGAGAAGCGACATCCTGCCATTTCGGTTGCAAGATCGAGCACGCCGAACATTTTCATCCCGTCCGACGATACCGCATATTCGTCGTGCACGACTCCGATGTGGCGAAACCCGAGAGTTTCGATCAATGCACCGATGATCTCGTGATGGGGGATCGGGCGGTGCGTTTCGGTCGCTGGTGGTGTAGGCACCAGTGCTAATTCTTCACGGCCAATCGTCCGGCCGCTATAGCCAATGAGCGTACTTGTTTCTGACATACTGCTGTTTCCTCCTTTTTGGGGTGAATTGAACTGCAAAATCTCAGAAGTCGAAGCCAGATCATGGTGCGCGCGAGCAACACATAGGCGGACGTGAATAAACTCACGACGCCCTAAGAGGGGTCCGTTATTCTTTTGATGGAAAGGAAGCGCAATGAAGAAGCCGACTCTGCGCGTACGAAATGGCTGGCTGACATCCCGGTAGAGGCTCACTGCACGGAGTGCCTGACGGTGTCGTTCAAGGCGCAGGGTGCTGGTCATCGCCCGAACCGCGACGAGTATCAGAAGTCACTGCAGGCCCAGTTTGATGTGCACTGTAAGGCAGTGCATTCCGAAACATGACTGATAGCGCGGCAACACTCATCCGAACAGTGAAGCCTGCTCGGGGACCGATGGTTTTCTTCGCGCTCTCCTGCCCGATCCGGGTCTCTGTCCAAAGATGAGGACCGAACTCGAATCGATCAGTTCCTGGACTAGCACACGAGCGCCGGAGTCGCTCTGAAGCACGTTACCGGATAATTGCGGCACTGCGACTTCCTCCGCCGGTTCAGACGCGGTCGGAAATAGCTTCTGATGCTCCGAGTTGAGCGCTTTCCATACAGCGTCAGCGGACTCCCCTATGCCATTTGTCTCGACGAGCTCTCTGGCCATCGCCGAAAGCATGTCATCGTCTTCGTCGATGTTTTGTAGTCCTTCGCCCGCAAACTTCCCCTCCATGGTGAGCGCCACCAAGAGTTTCTTGCCCATCAAACGCAAACACGCCGTCTGCATCGTCCCTTCATAGCAAAGAAACATCACCCGCACCGGCTGCCTTTGGCCAATGCGCCAGGAGCGCCGGCTCGCCTGACGCAACGTATGCAGCGAATACCCGGACTCATAGAAGATGATGGTCGGAAAATCCAGTAAATCCAAACCGGTTTCCACCAGCTTGGGATGGGAGATTACGACCTGCACTCCTTCCTTGATTTGCCGTGCGTACCAGGCTTCCCGCTTTGAGGTGTCCACGCTGGCCCGTAGTACTGCGCTGCGAATTCCTTCATTCGTCAGAATGCGCTGGAGTCGGGCCGTCACATCATGCTTTTGCGTGTAGACAGCGAACACCTGGCAGCGGCGCCCTTCGGCCAGCTCTTTTCTGATCTCTTGGATGAGTTTTCTTTCCTTGGAATAGAGTTGCTCTTCTGGAAGATCTCGTGTCTCCGCGATGACGAAGCGAACATTGCGCTTCAGCTCCGGATCAAAGTCCGTTCCGTACAGGGTTCCCAAGCCATACGGATGATCTGGATAGAGCAGAAGGGTATTCAGCATCGTGCTCAACACGGACCTGTTGCCTCTGTGCTCTTTTAACGCTTTCCGAATGGCGTCTTCCAGTTCCCGATATGCACCCAGCATCAGGGCATCCATGGGAACACTGACGTAGCTCTCCTCATACGGCGGCAGTTCACCCGAGATGTCTTCGAGAAAAACGAAGGCGCATAACTGCATCAGGAACTCGCCGAAGAGCAACGGAGATGCTCCCGGCTTGCGGCGAACCATGCTGGTGGTCTTGGCCTTCGAGCAACGGTTCTCGGCCGGCTCGATTTTCGTTATGGTTTCGAGGACACCGTAGTCCTGGGTGAACGAGCTTCGTCCGGTCGTACCCCATTCGTAGCCGTGCTCCTTCATCCTCGCGGCTTCCAGCCGGAACAAGGTGTTGAAGAGGTCGTCCGCGTAACCGCCTAACAGCGTTCCGGTCAGCCCCACAATCCGGTCAGTACAGGACGCCAAAGTCCCCAGTGCGTTTCCTTGTGCCGTATCGCCGGCCAATTGATGAATCTCGTCACAAATCGTGTAATCGAAAAATCCCGGCATGTAGCGTCCGATGAAATCGATCGGCGCCATACGGCGGATCCTGTCCGCGTCGGCCTGCCATAAGGGACTATGAAACGTGCGGCACTGTTTGTCACCTCTGGTTTCGACGGTCTCGGCAATCTTGGCCTTCTCAAACTCGGCGATGGTCAAGCGGCTCTCATCAACAATGACGGGTCTGCCTGTGTCAGAATTCACCACGCAACCGAAGTATTGCCCTGAGCGCGGTATGCGATAGGCGTGACGCCAAAAATAGCCGAGCTTTGCCCGCTCGCGTCCCACGATAAACAGCGATGGTCTTCCACAGAGGGACAACCATCGCTTCCGTGAACTAGCCGAGTCCCGGCGCAGCCGCAACTCGATCAACGTCGTGCTCAAACCTTCCCGGACAATGCGTCCTTGTCTGAGTCGCACTTCGTTTACGCCGTGATGTTTGTTTTCATCCCCGCCATTTCGCAGGTCATCGATGACGAATACGCGCACGCCCGGAAGGGTGAGGAATGCTTCCCGTGCCCACTTATCGACGAGGTGGGGCGGGACCATCGCCAATGCCGTGAACGGGCTTCCTTCGCTATGGACATGGATTGCACCAAGCGAAATCAGCGTTTTGCCCGTGCCGCATTCTGCCACCACCATGCCGGTTCGCGCCTGCTGCCAACGTTTGGCCAGTCCCATGATCGCGACCGCTTGTGCGGGAAACGGTCTGCGCAACAATCGTTCGATTCGCGGTGATAGGGGATCTTGAACCTGATGCAGCGCGGGAAATTGTTCAAGTATCCGCGTTCCTAACAAATTGGCGTTGGCGCGCATGTAGTCGTAGATCGTGAAAAGTTCTGGCATGGAAGCCCTCATCGACTGGAGGAAGAAGAAAGAACGTGGCGTAATTGGCTCGCGAGAGGTCGTCGAGTCGGTCAAGGCAATCAAAGTACTGGTCTGGGCCTCGGCAAACTCATGCCAACCAGGCATCGCTTCGGCGTCTCATCTTCGGGGATAAACTGTTAAGGCAAGTAAACTACTGAAGAACATGGTGGCAGGCATCGAACACGAGATTGACCGCGCTGGCCGCTTCGGGCAGCGACTGGAAGATCTCGTCTACAACGCGGCGAAGGATGGAAAAGTCATCTACCGCACTAAGAACGACGATCTCCTCATCTCTTACTGGTCTCTGGTGTTCGACTACAGCAAAGGAATAGTTTGCCTCCTGGCGAACAAGTTCCACTCTCCGGCATTCGCCCTCATGCGCCCCCTTGTGGAGGCGGTTACGCGGGAGCACATAGTCCTCGTCGGATCGGATGACGACGTGAAGAAGATCAGGAGCGATCGGTTCAAGGTGAACTACTACAAGGACGGGGCGAGGATCGATAAAGTCCTTGGCTCGGGGACGCTCTTCGAGGGCTTCCTCAAGGATTCGCGGGACATGCTCCACAGTCTCACGCACTCCGGTACCGCCCAACTTCAAAACCGATGGGATGGGGACGCCTTGGGTTCTGGGTTCTCAGACGATCGGATCCTAGCCCTGCTGACGACTTGTTCGATCTCAGTTTTCATGACGACGATCCTCGTCACCAGGCACTTTGGCCTTGACGAGCAGAGGCAGGCGGCAGAGGCAGCCTTCCTGGAGTTCGGGCCTTCGATTCCGGCGGTGCCTGTGCCCACGCCCTAGTTTCTCGCCGCCTACACCATAACTTCGCTAGTCGGCCCGCCTGAAGATTACGTCCAGTCCTAAACCCCGCCAGCGGATCGAACCACTTTCGGCCGGAAAATTGATCGCGCCACTCTCCACCCCCCAACTGAGCCAGTCCAAAAACTTCTCCTTCTCGCCTTTGATAATGAGGGGACTGCATCCAATGCCCAACATCGGTGCGATGGCATGATGAGTGTTCAGTTCGCCTTCGAACCAGTCAGCCCATCTCGGGATGCCCGGGATCCCAAAACTCTCGGCGACTGAAGCCCAGATGAATTCCTTGTCCGATCCTGCAAGCAGGAGCCTGCCCGCGTTGGCCGATCTGTTTCCCAAAATCAATTCTTCCGACATGCCAATGAGGTGGCGCAAAGGCTTCTTTCGTCCTGGCACCTGTATGGACCCTTTGAAACATTCAGCGTTCCGCTCCAGGCATACTCGGGTGGCCGGAACCTCCGGTCCTTCGACCATGAAACGGTCTGCCATTGAAATAGCCGCGCTGATCGCCGAGATCTGTGTGTCGCCTCCGATCACGGAAATAAAATGTGCCTTCGCCTGTCGCGGAGGATCGGGCAGCATCTCCCCGATAAAGCGATCTAGGGGCAGCTTGATGCTAGTCGTTGTTTTCTCCGTGCTCTTCACATACATGAGCCAGCCGAACCGAAGATGTGCGTTCTTCATTCGGACTCCTTCTTTTCATGGGTAAGGATCTGGGTTTTGCCGTTTGCGTAAACCAGCGTCAGTTCGTGCGAGAACCGCTCGCGGTCGTGCAGGATTTTGGTGCCGTCTTCTTCCTCTTCTTCCCAATGATCGGTGAACTTCACTGACCGCCAGTGAGCAATATGGCGGTTCTCTCCTTCGCCGAACACTCCATTGAGCATTCCTGCGGTGCACAATAGCCCCACATGTCCGCCATGCAATGGTGTGAGTGGCCGTCCTCGCACATCCCGCTGTTTGGGAAGAAGGATTCGACTGGCCTGGCGGTAGGCCGCGGAATCGAGCAGCAGATCCTGCACTTCATCCAACGGAATGCCTGTGTTGGTGAGCACGACAGGTCCAGAGGCCGGCATCTCATACTGGGTTGCGTGCGCGTCAGTCAGAGCTGATAGATCGGTTTTCCAGGCCAGCATCTCTAACCACCGGATGGAGTTGAGCAACTCGGAATCGCGGAGGTGCTGGTGACGTTTGCGGCGCCTTCCTAGGACCGCGACCTGCTTGTACTGAACACTCGCCGGTTCGGTGAGCCGATATACGGCCAGATCGCTAAAGCACTCGCAAAGGATTCTGGCGCATGTTTTCAACTGCGGTTGCGGGATCACAAACAGGAGCACGCCGCCCGGTTTCAGCCATCGGCACGTGTGCTCCAGAAACACCAACTCGAGGCGCTGATTATTTGTCTGCCCAACCTCCAGGTCGTACGGGGGATTGAGATAGAGAAGAGAGATCGATTCCGTCGGGCAGCGCACATCCATGGCGTTCGCGTGCAGTGTTTCGATTCCTAGAACTCTGGCTTGTTCGGCGCGGTTGGCATCAATTTCAATGCCGTATCGATAAGCCTGGGTTCCGCTGAGCAGACGGGTGAATGCCACGCCATCGCCGACACATGGATCAACCGCCGCAAACTCTGGAGCGAACACGAGACAGTTTCTAAGGCGCTCCGCTTCCGCGGTTGGAAGCGGGAAAAAGCCCAGTTTCGTTTTGCCGTGGGGCCTCACGAACCCTCCTAAGGACGGGAATTAAAAGCGATGTACGAAAGGGAGGAAATTTCCGGCAGAACAGCACCTTCAGTACTCTTCGGGCAGAAGCAACGTGGTCACAGATCGATCTGCTTCGGTGATCACCCAGAGCTTCTCGGTTTGGGTGACCTGGTAGCTGCTCAGCAAGCGGAATCCATACTTCAGGCTCAACTCGTTTTCCGTCTTGTCTTCCTGATCGAGATCGCCCCAGTCTCCGCGCAGATGTCTCGACAGGAATTCCAAGGGCGACTTGTTGGTCTGTTCCAACAGGGCAAGTGCGCCCGGCGTCGCGACCAGGCGGCCCGAGGGGAAAAGCGGAATGATCGGTAGGAAGTTCATGATTCAGCTCCAGTTTCAGAGGTTGGCTGTCCCTCAAGCGCGTGCTGTTCGCCGCGATCGGTCGAAGCTCGAACCACAACGAGATTCGGGTCTTCAGCCCTTCTTTTGGCGATATTGGTGTAAAGGTGAATGACGTACAGAGAGTCACACCCTTCACACTTGCCATCCGACGGATGTCCATCGCGCTTGGGGTCGTAGCGAGGATGGCGGGTACACCTTCCGTCAAAACGAAACCGGATTTTTAGCGACATCGAGCACCTCACCAATCTCCGCGTGTACGGTGATTCCCGTTGATCGCCTCAGCTACGAGATCGGCAAGCCTGTCCGAAACGGACGGCTCCCGCACCGCGATAAACGAGCAGAAACCGTTCACCGGAATCGGTCGTTCATCTTCAATGCGGTAGCCGCGTTCGACATGTTCTTGTTTGCGTTTCTCGTACAGGTTGGGTCTGGTGGTCACACGAATTCTCATTGCCGTCCTCGTTTCTCGGTGGTTTTCGTTGCTGAGGGCCTGAGCTTGAAAATCCGTCGGCGGGAAATTGGCCCCAGTCGGGAAGGTGGAACAGCCGGAAAAGCTTACTGCAACCGCTCAATCACATTCTCAAGGTCATCGATGGCGTTCATGAGAACGCGCCGGGCTTCCTCGAGTTGTTGACTACGAGCAGCGTTCGGGTCAAAAGTGTCGCGGATTTCCCGAACGATGAACTCGGCGAGAGTATCGCCCAAACCTGCTCTGGATGCTCCGGTGCCCGGATCGAAATACCGCGCGAGATAGCCATCGTCATAGGCTTCGTTGGCGATGTTCAGTAGTTCAACGAGAGACAGCTGTTTCGACTGTTCCATGAAGTTGCTCCGTAAAACTAAGACTTGGGATTGGCAATCGTGGCAGCGCGTTTTCGAAGACGGACGGAAGCATGCCCCCTGAAGTTTCGAAGCTAAAGCTAGGGCTTAGCGGCGCTTTCCAGATCGAGCACGATTCTCTTCAGGATTTCAAGATTGTCGACGCGTTCAAGTGAAGCGACCCCAAGCGTCTGAAGAATTGGAGCGAGGGCCCTGGGCCCGGTTTTCTCAAGGGCGGCTTTCAGCCGCATCAGGCCACGGTCGGCACACCGCATGTGCTCCAGCACTTTACGCTGCACCGAGGCGTCTTCGATCTCGCGCGGATTCCAGACTCGCGCCAGATCGCGCAAGATACCGCGGTAGAGGCCCCGGCCCAATGGCACAGCCATTGCCTCGATTTCCGCAACTGAACCCGCTTCTGAGCTGTGAGCCTTTGCCGCATTAGTCGTACCGTTCGAACCGGCTGAACCATTCGGCCGGAGGCCCTGAAGCCAGCCAGCTGGCGTTGCCCATCCGAAGAGTTGTGGAACGGACTTCGGTCGTTTGTGATCGTCCAGATCCACCCATGTTCCGGTGAAGTAATAAAGATAGCGACCGAGGCCAAAACAAGCGCAAGCTCGCTTAAAGGACTGCGCCTCCGCCGCAGTCCCGGCGTTGTCATTGTCCGCCCACTCTTCTCCCGTGGCCGAATGAGAGCCAAGGCCGAAAACTGTCAGCTCACATGTGACTAAAACCTTAGCCGCAGTCTTCTGGTCTCTGCTGCGTTCAAAGTTCGCGATCGTGTGAATCGTGTATTTACGTGTCCATCCCGCCGGGGTAAAGAGTGCGTTCAAGCGATCCGTATAGGCCCGTTGATCGGCATACGGAATGACCTGGCCGCGACTCTTGTCGCGGCTCGTATTGGTGACCCGCCATACGATCTGCGAGCCATCAAAAGGCATTTCCAGCGCCGCTACCAACTCTTTCACTCTTTCCTCTGAGAACTGCGGACCCGGTAGAGCTGCGAATGCGGCTGCCGGTGTGAAAGATGGAAAATCGCTGTGTTCATGGGCATCGCCATTCGCTCCGTTCATGCCAGGACCTCCTCTCGCGGTTAGGTTTCTTCTACCTCGAAGTGCTGACCATACATCCAGCGTTGCGGTCTGATTTCTCCCAGCCAGTCCTGGGCGGTCGGGATTCGGCCGAGGTCTTCCTTAGTGTGTTGTTCGGCAATGTAGCGAACAGGAACTTCGTTTCTATCGGAGCTTTTGATGGAGACGCCGAAGATTCTTTCCGCCAGGAAGATGCCCTCAGCATTCATGCCGAGCGAAAGATTATGCCGAGTATGCAGAGGGCGGTCTCCGAACCGCGGCGCCATGCCACCGATTGCCCCTAACGGAGCTCAACCCAGTGCTAGGCATAAAACTGTTAGGTTGAGTGGTGGTTTAGCGGCCTAGGTTGGGGCGTGATCAAGATTCGTAGCGGAGGGTTGCTGGGGCGTCACGGAGTGCTGAAGGTGATCAGGAAGGTCCCGAAAGAAAAACCTCCGAGCCGATGTCGTTCGTTGGTGCAGTGTCATTTGGGGCTTTTCTGTATGTAAGGTGCTAGAACTGCCTCCAGGTCGGTACGAATCCACTTCGCGGCACACCCCTCCTGATAGAAGGCCCATGTAAGCATCGAACCGCTCACTGTTGCCTCGATGGTTCGCGCCAACTGTACCGGTCGCACGTTTCGCGCAAGCTCGCCTGCCTTTGCAGCGGCTTCGACCAGCCGTTGCAGTCCCGCACGCGTGGCACGCGCTTGCTTTACCAGGAGCCTGCGAAAGTCCGGATCCGTCAGGTCGATCTGGAGGTATGCAAGGTTCCGGGCAAAAGCTGCGGGAGAGGCCGCCATGCCGGACACGCAATTGGCATACGCGCGCAGCGCGGCGAGCGGAGAGATGTGCTGCTTTGCTAGGCTGGCGATAATCTCACCTGCCCCGCTGGCAGCTTCCTTGAACGACGCAAGCAACAGTGCGCGTTTCGATCCGAACCGTTGGACCAGCACCGCCGCCGTCACGCCAGCTTCTTCGGCGATGGTGGCGAGCGTGAGCTCGTGCGGCCCAACCTTACTCATGACGGCCTGCGCGGCGGCAAAGAGCTGTTTGTCAGTCACCTTCCTGGGACGTGGGCTCATAGAGAGACTTGACGATTTCTAAACGAGCATATAGTATTCGTTTCTAAATTGTCATTTAGTATCGATGATTTGCCGGAAGGAGGCGCAAACGATGCGTACAGTGACCTACGGCGGAGCTGTCAGCTTGGACGGCTTCCTGGCTGGCATCGATGGCTCGATCGACTGGCTACACTTCAGCAAAGACGTGCAGGACGTGATGTCCAAGTACTGGAAAAATGTGGATACGATCCTCATGGGCCGAAAGACCTATGATTTTGCTGTTTCTTCAGGCCGGGAAGCGAGCACAGGCAAAAAACGAACGAAGGACAAACGGCGCGAGGATCCAGACGTGCGCACATACGTCTTCTCTCGGACACTTCCATCTATTGATGAGCCAGGAGTGGAGCTGGTGAAAGAAGACGCGGTCGACTTCGTCCGCGACCTGAAGCGCCGACCGGGCAAGGAAATCTGTTTAATGGGCGGTGGTGAACTAGCGCAGTCGCTCTTGCGGGCGGATTTGGTGGACCGAATCGGCTTGAACATTCACCCGATTATGTTGGGTTCAGGAATCCCGACGTTCCGTGATGTTGGGCATCGCGTAAAACTGACGCTGGCGGAGTGCCGTCCGATCAACGGCGGGTGCGTCCTGGTGAACTATAGCGTGTCGCACGGGGAATAGCCGCATTGCGGTTAAGTTGCTATTGCTTCGCCGCAGATGACCGCACCCACGGCCGGTGGCTACAACCCCACCGCTATCAAACGCGAAGTCTTTCAGTTGATTGACCTGCAAATCGAGACCCTAAGGCGAGAACGGTGCCTCACCGATCGCGATTTGGACGAGTATCGGATGCGATTTGGGGAGATCACTCGCCTTTATCGCGAGATTGATCGCATCGTCAGGAGTCGCATCTCGTCGCTTCCGCAATTTGCGCGAGCATCGTAGCTTTCTTTGGTTCGAGGGGGCCAGGCCGCTCTCCCGGGCGTGAACTCGCCCGCCCGGGAGCGGCCTGTTGACTGCGTCACCTTCGATGGCACTTCGCCACGGACCCGGCGCTTCCGACTACGGCGCGCACGCATGAAGTCACTACCTCGTTAGACTTCCGGTCGGCGCGATTTGTGGGGATTTGCTTCCAACAAGAACCGGCATAACCGCAAAGGCGGCGAGGGTTAGGAAGTAGACACATCCCGAAATTGGATCACGAGTCGCAAAATACTCTCGTATGGTTATCCCGCGAATCCAAAGCACGAATGTGAACTCAACCAGCAGCATGAGACCGAGCGCGACACATCCAAATGCTAGACGTGGCAACCAGTCGGGTGGGAACCGCAGACGTCTGACTGCCCAGCGGGCGGCCGGGATGGACAAGCCGAACATCAGCGGTGCCTCCATCAACTCTGCTGTCCTAACGCCCAATTTCGGAACGACCCACAGCGTCCGGATCGCGCCCAAAACAAAACCTGCGGCGAAGACGAGCAGGAAATAAAGCGAGCCCGCCTTGGCGATCTGTTTCGCGGCTGAAGCGCGCCAGCACCAGACTACGACCAACTCGCCAAAGACGAAGAGCGAGCCGAAAATGACTTTGTTGTACCTGGCTAACCAGTCGGGCAGATAAATCTCGAAGTTGGAGCCTCGATCAAGAGTGTATCGGGCTGCTAAGTCGGTCAATGGGCATCTGCCCCCGTTCATCGCCAGCACGCCGCACTCCAGCAGAACAATCGCGCTAAGGATCACGGACAAACGGAACCGACGTAACACACCTACAAGGGGCAACGCCAGGATGCTCGCCGCCAGAAATGCCCAAATGGCCGTATGCAGAAGCTTGATTGCCGTCAACACCCGGACCCTCTCGCAGCTTTGCTCTTTCGTGGCTGGATCGCTCCCATGATTTCACTTTCCGCTTGCAGCCAGTCGTCCAAGTCCAGGCCGTCAATTCGGTCGCGCTCTTCGTATATTTCGTAGGCGCGTCGACGAATGCGTTCGTCGATGTCCGTGGGGTTGGTGCTGCTTGGCACAGGAGACTTTGCAGATTTCAACTTGGCTGTCATCGACATCACTCCTCAACGAACCTGATGATTCAGTATCCGGTGATTCTGGAGAGTGAGCAGTGACAACAATCACTTGTCTTCGATTGCTTTGCGGCTAACCCTTCGTCCCGATCGCCCTCACGAAGCTGTACTGCATCTGGTCTCCGGACGCCTCTGGTCCGGATATCGCGGCTGTGGCGAGTTCGGGGTATTGGTGGCTGTAGAGGCTCTTCACTTCTTCTGGCGTCATTCGTGGATCTGGATCTGGAAGTTTGAGACCGTTGTAGCTGAAGCTGCGGGATAAGGTTCTTGCTTGGATCATGGCGTAATCCTTTCTGGCGCACTCATCTCGGTGCCGGATTTCTCAGTTTGGGTTTGCGCTGGAAAGAGACTGGGCGTTGTATCTGGCGACTCAGCGACTGGTGTTGCGCTTTCCTCTTTCTTGGTGCCTGTATCGGACTTTGAGGTCTGTTGCGCGGTCTTTGCCTTCTGGCGCGCGGCTTTGGCTGCCGCGTCCATCTCGGCCTTTGCTTCAGCCAACGTGCTTCCGAGCGCCAGATGGGAATCAACGTAGCTGGTGAGATGTTGGCCGAGCTCTCTGTCCAGTTCCTCGGGGGATCCTGTGTAGCTGAGAGGCGTAGTGAACGCCTCGTCTTCCCCTTCTTTCGCTTTTGTGGGAATCACGTTTACTTTCAGCTTTTCGTCAATGCGCGCCACTGTGATCAGCAGCGTCCGTTGCTTGAGCAATGGCATCAATTCGACAAACAAGGTCATCCTCCTTTGCACTCTCGCTAATTTGCTGCTTGGAACACGGAAATCCGGTAGCGAAAAGCGCCGGGACGGGCACTCGATCGGGGGATGGGGTGAGTAGGATCGATGAGTGCCCAGTCCCTGTCCGTGGCTCTGCCAATATCGCAGAGAGTTCCACAGATCCCTAAAGTCTCCGAAGCCATCCTGTCTGCCAGCGTGCTTCTTCTAAGAGCAGCCGCTTGTGCCGCCGCACTCGATGCAGCGATAACAGGAGCCGTTTCTAACCATCGAGGAGCCGCAGAACTGGCAGGTCGGTGCGTCGCCCAAGCTGACGACCTCACTCAGAGCCTTCGCTGCATTGCCGGCGACAGTCTGGAGCTGTTTCCCGTTCGACAGTTCGAAAAGGATTCCTTGCTCGCCCTTCAGGAATCTAAGTTCGAGCCAGCGAAACAAGTAATCCATGAGTGACTTGGCGTAGCCGATCTTGGGATTGCCCGACCATCCGCTCGGCTCAAATCGCGTGTGGCTGAATTTGTCACAGAGAACCTTCAAGGGAACACCGTATTGCAAAGCGAGTGACACGGCGGTGGCGAACGAGTCCATGAGCCCGGAAACCGTCGAGCCTTCTTTCGCCATTCTGATGAACATCTCTCCCGGAGCACCGTCTTCGTAGAGGCCTACGGTGACGTATCCTTCCTGCCCGCCGATTGAAAAGTGATGAGTCAGGCTGTGTCGCTCGTCTGGAAGGCGCCGCCTGATTGTCGGATAACTCCCGTTCTTAGCCGTTTCACTGGAACCGTTTGCATTGCTATCGGTCGCTTCCGGGCTCGCATTCGCGACGACTTGCTTGGCATCAACCAACTTGATCTCGCTAGTTCCCGACATATGGCCCTCCGCAGTGGCAGATCTCTTTTCCCGTTTCCACTTTGGCGAAAAGCACGGCGACGCCGTCCTGGTAGACCGGCTTCCAATCGTCCCTTTCTCGCATAACGCTTACCAAAGCTGAACCAACCGGGAGCAGCGCCGCGTTTACCTGGTATCGATCCAGAACCCCGCTCCAGTCAGGATCCGCATTCCATGCCCGAAGTCCTTCGTTCACGAAATCAGGTCCATAGAAATCCGTCCGGCCATCATCGAAGACTCTTAAGGAGGGCCAAAGGCGATAGATCAGATATCCACCCCATTGCCAACTTGAGTACAGCCTTATGGACGAAAGCAAATGTTGTTGCGAAAGAAAGGCCGCCGCATCCACAGGGAAACGACTCTTGTCGAACTCGGCCCGCAAGACCTTCGGGTGGCCGGGATGAGTAAGAAACAGGGCCAGCACCAGGACGGCGAAACAGGGCGCGAGATGCCGGCCTTTGCTTTGGTACCGCTCGCCGATCAACTGGATACCCCTTTCGAACTCCCGCAGAGTTTCCCTGAATATGCACGAGGGCATTTCGCTGTCGAGCCATTCACGCATTGCCACACTGACGCTAGGGACAGCGATTACGGCAAAGATGGGTATATTTCTTGCAGACAACAGGGCTAGGTGAGACCAACTCAGCAGCAGGAACGCTTGAGTCAATCTCCGCGAGTGGAGGTGCCACACGGCGGCCGCGATCGCCAAGACCAACAGAGTTTCGAAATAGGCGGCTGTGAACGAGTGAAAGTCAATCGATTGGAATTCGCTGATCCGTGCAAAGTAAAAGGACGTTCCCAAGTATTGCGCGATATGAAGATGGAGACGATAGCCATAGGGGTTGACGAGGCCAGCCAGAGCACACACTGCCGCAGCGAGTAGATACTTTCTGGATCGAACCCACAGGTTTTCGCTTGAGCCGAGCAGAAGTTCTTCCGCGCCGGCTCCCACAGCGTACGTGCATATCAGTGCGATCCCTACGAAAAACCCGCCATGCAGATTTGCCCAAAGGATCGTCAGGAAAGGCAAGCTCCACAGTCTGGCCGGATTTTGCTTTTTCTCGACAGAGTTGAGGACCCGCCAGAACACCGCGGCCATGAGAGGAGTCACAAGATGTGGCCGGGCGAGCCAGTGAATCGTGCTCGCCGACATAGCCAACCATGTCAGAGAAATTGCGATCAGGCGGTGACCGCTTTCCGCCACTGCCTCTCTGTAAACGACGACTGAGGTCATCCCTAGCAAGAGCATTGCAACCCAGACCACACCGGCTAAACCCCCTATGTGGTGGGCGAGCGCCATGATTACGTCCGAGAGCCATTCCCACGCAATCCAAGGTCGGCCGCTCATTGTGAACGAAAACGAGTCGACAGCCGGAACGCGTCCATTCTGCAAGATGACTTCCCCGGTGCGAATGTGCCAGCCAGTATCGGAATCGGTCAGCAGCCAACCCACGCCGGTTGTGGACCAGAACAGAACCAGAATGGGGAGCAGAAAGGCCAGATCAGACAGGGTTGGAATGAGCGGAGCAAAACGTTCAAGCCTCAGGACCGGAGTTGTGAGATGCGATTGTTCCCGTGAACCGATGAACGACACAACTGAACCTCACCGTTGCGCGCGCCCGGGACGAAGCTCGGGTCTAGCGGCGCACCGGATTCGCCCCTTCGGCAGACGAAGCATCCCGAGCATGTAACGTCATGGTCCGATGCGACGAAGGAGCGCCTTCACAAGATATGCGGTTCCACACGTTGAACACATGAACGAAGAGAGGAGTCCCGGTCACGGCAGCGAGCAACGCGCCGGATGGGCTTAGGTGCAGGCCGCCTCCAAGAACAACGAGCAGGAACAGGAAAAGGCAAATAATCAATAAGATTTCTTTTATCCGCCGTTGCATGTTGCTCCTCAAGGCTCTCGTCGAGACATCCTTCTTGGTTTAGGCCGACTGAACTTCGATCGCCGACCCGGGACGCCCGCTCGAAGCTTCGGTGAATTGGTGGGCGCTTGATTTGCGCAGATAATGTGAATGAGCGCAACCGATGCAGTTGGCACCGTGCGTGGCAGCCCGTATCACAGCCGTGAATTTCTCAGGGATCGTCAACTGCTCTCCGGAAAAGGCATAGAACGAAGGGATGACCTTGCCCGCCTGGGCCTTATCTCCCCTGGACAGGTCCAGTTCAAGGCGCCCGTGAACACCGCGAAAGAGAATCTCCGTTTCGAGCCGAGGGCGGGTCCCGTTGTCTGCTGAACTTAGCCGGTGCCCGGTGATCAGCAGTTCATATGTACGGTCTTTTCGTAGGATGTCCACCCTGACTACTTCGGGGACAATGACGATCGCGTGCAACCCGTTCACGGCGATGGATTCAACGGGATGGAGACATTCGAGCGGCAGGCCGTCGGTTCCCGCGAATGTCACGTACCGCCCAATATCTCCGGTCGAGCCTCCCGATTCGAGGCCCCGCAGGACATAACGTTCTGCCAAGTGCTGGTGTTCGACGCTCACGATTGCGTGTGCGAAGATTCCCCGCTCCCGTAGTACTCTCACCGCCCGCCGTGGCAGGGGCAGGCCCGCTATTCCGGTAAACTTCTGTTTAGGCATCGGGCATCGCCTCCTTCTTATATGGTTTGCCGGACGGGGATAGGACACCCCAGCGCCGCCCGAATGTTTTCCTTGGAACAACCCGCCCAGCACTGATAGAAGCGGGGATTGGAGACCAGAATCGCGAGGTTGTCCCGGCCGCGATCGCGACCGGCGAGCGCACACGACGGACAGCGAGCCACGTAATTTCGCCCCACGACTCTGGTCTCGGTCACATAGTCGAGAATGCAAAATCCACGCCGGCTTCTCCGAGTCTCGTGTGCGTTCAGAGCGTCGATTTCCGGCCGGACCTTTGCAATGTTGGGTGGAAGCTCTTTTCCAGCCGTGAACTGGTCCAGTTGTTCTTCCGTCACTTTGCGCAGCCGGGTGAGAAATTCGATCTGCGCTTCCAGGGTGTAATCGGCGCCGTAAAACCAGAAGCGACGTTTTGCTCCCCGATGGATGCCGAGCGGTCCACGTATTGCGTTCCCAAACGCTCCCTCTTGAATCTCATCATGCTTGGGAAACACCTCAATTCCCTCAGCGAGACCAGATCCCTTTACCGGCACGCCCAACTTCTGTGCCAAGTCGTAGATGTAAACGCGGCACTTTCTCGCGAGCAGCGGGACCGCAAGAAATATCCAGAGGTGGCCTCCCCTCTTACTCATCTCGAGTGCCGATTCCACACCATCCTCGGTCAATTGGTACTGAAGCTTGATCAGGTCATCCATGGCGTTCACGTAGTCGGCGTCGATCGCGACCCACTTGCACCGCTGGTTCAGAGGGTTGATGGCGTAGAGCCCAATGGTTATCTTTCCTTCCAAGTGGGCCCGGACGGTTTCTTCGTTCAATAACAGGGGCGCCCCCGAGCCGCGTTCCTTGGGGCGGTAATAATAATGGCGGCCGCTTTCGGAATGCGGCCGCATGGATTGGAGGGTATAAGCGCGGCGATTGGCGAACAGATCCAGGTAAGTCTTCACCAGCGCGGGGGTTGCACTCAATCGTCGCTTCACGATTCACCTCCTTTCGAAGTACGTACTGCTCGAGCGCTATGTGTAGATATGTCGGCATCGAATTTTCGTCAAACGGCGGCGGCAAAAGGTTCCTTTACAGGCAGCCAGCCATTTCAGCCGATTTCCGTGGCTCCAACAGCCACCCCGGAGTCGCCCGGAGCAGACCTGGGCGCTCCACCAAGCTCAGGAAGTCGTATTCGTGAACGAGAAGATCGAAGTCACTGGTGCTGTAGCCGCCGTACTGCTGGTCGTCGAAGTCAATCCAGAACCAGGTGCTAGTCCTGCGATCGAAGACGTAAAACGCTCCCGATTCCGGATCGGCTTGAACCGATACGAGCAACAAAATTGAGGTTGGAAATTCAATCCAGCGTACGGGTTGAGCGTTCTCTGTGATTGCGAGTAAAGCAGCGACCGCGGGTTCAGTCGAGACCGTCGGTACCGCAAGAATAGGCTGTGCTTTCATATGACCGAACATTGGTTCTCCTTTCTGGCGAGAGCCCCCGACAAACTTGGAAAGACAACTGGAATGACATTGGTTCGAATCCGGTCCGATCATCGGTCAGGATCCGAACTCGCCAACTGGCTGCGTCCAATGGACATGTGCTGGCATCAAACGTCTTGATCCCATGACGGAAGATCACAATCCTCGCAGCGTGCCGGAATTCACGGTGTATTCGCTACTCACGTCCCCTACCGTCACGATCCGGGATACGAAATGCCAGGGGAGGTGCCGGTCAATGAGCCCCGAGGAGTCGACGACTTCGACACAGCTGATATTCCCGTATCGCGGCGTCTATGTGCACCATGTCGGACATGATCAGGCGGTGGCGGAAGCGAACCAAGTGCTCTTTTTTAATGCCCATGAAGGTTACCGGGTCAGCCATCCTGTAGCCGGCGGCGATGGCAGTCTCACGCTGGTTATCGAAGAGTCCCAATTGCAGGAGTTGGCGCCGCTCGACATTTTGCATCGAAGCTCCGGAATTCGATTCCGTCGGCGACGTCTACGGATCGATGCCCGCGCCCAGGCCCTTGTGGCGCTTCTTCGCCATAGCCTGCACCAAAATGTCGCGGAATCCCTGGAAGCTGAGGTTCTGGCATTAACTTTGGCGCGCCGGACTCTTGGGCCGCGCACCTCGCATGCGCCGGGTGCAACGATTGGCCGTCAGAAATTGGTAGATCGGGCCAAGCTCGTGCTGTCGGGCGACCTCGCGCGACGCTGGACTTTGGCTGAGATCGCCGGCGAACTGCGGGTTTCCCCCGTGTATCTCACTCAGGTTTTCCAACAAGTCGAGGGGATACCTCTTTATCGTTACCAATTGCGACTCCGACTGGCGCGCGGATTGGACCTTCTAGCACGCTACGACGACTTGACCACTCTCGCTCTCGATCTTGGCTTCTCCAGTCACAGCCACTTCAGCTCTGCATTCCGCCAGCTCTACGGATGCTCCCCATCGCAATTCAAACGATCCGCGCTGCGTCGCTAACTTGCCAGCCCACCAAAATCGCTAAAGATTCTGACAGCGCTTACATCAGCGTCCGTGGCCTACTGCTCTCACCCGAATTTCGGGATGGGAGAGAAGTCATGGCGGAAAGAACTTGTGCAGCCTGTGATTGCCAGCTGGACACCGACGTCATTCAGGTCAAGATCGGCGGAAGAACAGTTGAGGTCTGCTGTGAGGATTGCGCTCAGAAACTGAGGGAAGCCGATTCTTCCACAACGGCAAAGAGAGGTTAATTCATGGAACGGAACAAACCAACCGCAGAACGGAAACAAGTTAAGACTCCATCCGGACGCATCAGCTATTTGGAACAAGGCCGCGGACCGGTGGCCCTGTTCGTGCATGGCGTACTCCTCAATAGTCACCTCTGGCGCAACCAGTTGGCAGAGTTGTCCGATATCCGTCGCTGTATCGCTGTGGACTTGCTTGCCCATGGTGAGACAGAAATCGCACCGGACCAGGACGTTTCCGTCACCGCCAATGCCGAGATGCTCAAGCAGTTTCTTGATGCGCTCAAAATCGATCAGGTAGATCTCGTGGGCAACGATAGCGGCGGAGGCATTTGTCAGATCTTTGCGGCGCTCTACCCGGAGCGGGTTCGTAGCCTCACACTCACAGACTGCGACGCCCACGATAATTGGCCCCCCGAAGCATTCAAACCGTTTCTCGAAATGGCGGCGAATGGCGGGTTGCGCCGGACCCTTGAGGCGATGCTGGCGGACAAGAGCATTTATCGCTCGCCGAACGCTTTGGGTCCTGCCTATGAGGATCCTGCGCGATTGAACGACGAGGACATCGAAGCATATCTTCGGCCCTTCGTGAAGTCGGAGCAACGAATACGGGATCTCCAAAGGTTTCTGGCAGCGTTCGACAACAAACACACACTCGCTGTCGAAGACCGCCTCAAGACCCTGAAAGCGCCGACGCTAATCGCCTGGGGAACCGATGATGTGTATTTCGATGTGAAATGGTCACACTGGCTGGCCGAGAACATCCCCGGGACGAGGCGCCGCGTGGAATTTAATGGCGCCAGGATCTTCTTTCCCGAAGAGCGCTGGCGCGAGTTCAACAGAGAACTGCGAGAGCACTGGGATTCGGCCGAGCAGAGCAGTTGAGTCAGCCATTCACGTCATCTTAGTGGGAGACACATGAATCAACCCGAAACAGTTGCTCATTTTCGTCAGTTGCACACGAGGCGCCCCTTGATACTCCCGAACGCCTGGGATGCGGCTAGCGCCCGCGTCATCGAAGCGGCGGGAGCAGCGGCTATTGCAACCACAAGTGCTGGTGTTTCTTGGTCCTTCGGCCGCCCGGACGGTCAGCGGCTAAGGCGCGAAGAGATGCTGCAGGTGATCGGCAACATTGTCAAAAGCGTCAGAGTTCCGGTCAGTGCCGATATGGAGAGCGCGTATGGCAACGGATCCGGGAAGGACGTTACCGCCACGGTACAGGGACTGATTTCAATAGGTGTCGCGGGAATCAATCTTGAGGACTCGCCTGGCCGTGAAGAGCAGGTGCTGCTGGCTCCCGAGGAACAGGCGGAACGTATTCGAGTTGCGCGACAGAGCGCAACCTCCGCGGGTGGCGACCTGCTGATCAACGCTCGGACGGATGTATATCTATTCGAGGTCGGTGACCCGAAAACGCGGTTCGCCGCTACAGTGGAGCGCGCAAGGCTGTATCGGCATGCAGGTGCGGACTGTGTGTTTGTGCCGGGCGTCGTCGATGTCGACACGGTTCGAGAACTGGTCAAGGCCATCGAAGGACCTCTAAACATAATGGCAATGCCGGGAGCGCCAAGCGCAAAGCAGTTAGGTGAGATCGGCGTGGCTCGCGTAAGTGTCGGCCCGTGGATCGCTCAGGTGGCGCTAGCAGCGACAAAGCGAGCGGCGTATGAACTCGTTGAGCAGGGTACATATGCATCTCTTGAGCCGAGCCTACCTTTCATTGAATTGAATGCCATGTTCGCGCGCGCGCATGAGCAAAGACCAAAATAGAGCCTCCGACAAGTGCGTCCAAACACAAATTCTTCCGCATCCAGGAAAGCTCATACGATCGTTGTTTTTGGGGCATCGGGTCACACCGGCCGCTTCGTCGTCTCCGAATTGGCGCGACGTGGCATGACGGCCGTTCTCGCCGGTCGAGATTCGGAGAAACTCTTCGCGCTCCAGAGGACTCATCCGGCATTTGAAATCCGTGTCGCCTCTATCGATGATCCTGCTTCACTCGACCAAGCCCTGCTAGGTGGCTCGCTGGTAATAAATTGCGCTGGGCCGTTTCTTGATACGGCGGCGCCACTCATCGAGGCGGCGCTTCGGGCCCAAATTCACTATTTGGATGTGACTACGGAACAGGCGGTCGCGCTCGCTGCCTTTGAGAAATTCCCCGATGCGGCGCGGACAACGGGCGTTTTGATTATGCCGTCCGTCGCATTTTACGGTGCGCTCGGAGATCTCCTGGCCACGGCTGCCATGCGGAACTGGTCCACGGCAGATGAAGTTAAAATTGCAATGGCGCTTGACAGCTGGAGGCCAACGCTGGGGACCCGGCTCACTGGTCAGCGGAACCAAGGCCGGCGCTTGGTGTTCTCAAACAACAGGCTGTCGCCCATTGAGGATCCGCCGTCTAAACTGAAATGGACTTTTCCCGCTCCGTTTGGGACGCAAGAGGTCATCGAGTTGCCTCTGGCCGAGACTGTCGTCATTTCACGGCACCTGAGCGTACCGGAGATTCACGCATACCTGAATCTTGCGCCACTCGATGATTTACATAATCCCAGTACGCCCCCACCGACGCCAGCGGACGAGAGAGGCCGTTCAACACAAAAGTTTGTGATGGAAGCGGAGGTGCATAGGGGAAAAGACGTCCGCCGCGCGCTCGTTGCGGGACGCGATATCTACGCGGTCACTGCTCCGATTGTCGTCGAGGCCGCAGAGCGCATCCTCGCTGGAGAGACTCGTGCCACTGGTACGGCAGCACCGGGTGAAATCTTCGATGCACAAGCATTCTTGCAAGCACTCTCCCCCGAGCACATCTCCTTCGAGTGGACAGATTCACCCGGATGAGCTTCGTCCAAGTCGATCCCTACCATGTCAACCTTCCCGCCGCTCCGCTTTAGTCTTCAGATATGTCCTTCAATCATCGGACGTTGCAAGCGAGACGACCCTGCAATAACACGGCAATGACACCACAATCACACGGCAACACCAGAGAAGAGTTCGCCTGAATGTTGCGCCTCTTTTCCGGGTGCAAGAACAGATGCAAGCGTGAGCGTGGCTGGGCTTCCGCTTCGCCGCACGGGTAACGCTAAGGTTTGCTCGAGGAAGTCCTGAAATAGTCCGATGTATACTGCGCGCCTGCACTGGGACAGTTTCTCTGCAATGAACCACATGAAGTCGTGATTCGGCACCAGGTACAGAAAATGTCGAATTGCTGTCTCCTGCTCGATCCTCTCGCGGATGGCTACATACTGTCGGGTCGCCTTCGGAGTGCGTTCATACTCCAAGGCGAACCTGCAGTCCTGCCCGGCGAGCCGCACTACCACGACCGCGTCGTAGTATTTCCAATAGCCGTAAGGAGTCAGGTCACTTCGGGATCGAATTTCCGTCTCCGGCATCCAGTAAACCAGCGATCCGCTCCGCTTCAGGGCAAGATGGACCTCGTTCAAATCGAGACAGTGCCGTAGCATCAAAAGACCCGATGAGCCGGCTTTGCCAGAAGAATCAACTAGACTTCCTCCCGATGCCGAGGCACCGGAAGACGAGACGGAATAGACGACTTCACGACTGCCGATAAGCCCCTCACGGCGGAGGAGAAGGCCATGATTCACCAATCGTAGGACGCGGTTGTTGAAGGCTTTTCGGGACGAGGCACAGTAGTCGAGTTTCAGTGACTCGAATAATTGGTTGTGGGTGATGAATGCCGAGCGCGCAACCTCTCGTAACAGCGGCTGGTCGCGCGTAGGACTCAAGACGATTGAGCCTTTCCAGTATCGCATCCCTAAATCTCCTCACGTCCAGTCTGGAGCACCAGCCGTGCTGGCGAAGCGCTCCTCCCGCATGATTCCAGTACAAAGAGGCCGAGACTTGTGCGTACCCACTGGCCAATCGACATCAGCAACATGGATTCCTGTTCTCCGCCGCATTCGCTGAACGAAAGAAGCCACACATCGCCGGAACGCCACTCTTGTTCACCAACCGCAAGTTGACCGACTGCTTGAGAATTTGTGGCAATCAGGAAACGATCTGTGCGCTCGCCTGTGTTGAGAATGCGCTTGAATAGAAGCTTGTTCGAGCCCATCCAGACCGTCGGCTCGGCGCACTCGAATACGCGCCCGATCATTCTCGAAGGGTGGTTAGCATCGAAGCCGCCAATCGTATCGAATCGCGCATATCCACAAATCTGCGGCCTCTGTCGAACGTTGCCATGCACAAGGACTCCGGTGGTGTTGTAGTACACGGGGCTAGTTGGACAACTACGCGCATCGCCGTTTCCCAACCGGTGGCGCCACACACTGCCGAAGCCCATGACTCCGACCCGCACTTTCTATCCGCCCCTCAACCTGCGATTGCTGCTTCGCTCTGAATACAACTGCTCCTGCAGATTGTTGATGTGAGTTACCAACCTGGCATCGGCGCCGCGTACATCCGATGCTGTTTTTGTCGTGCTTGCTGCGCCGGCTTTGCTCGTGGCTGCGTCCAGGCGAACCGACATGTCGGCCAAGATCTCGGATTTGCGACGCAGTTCTTCTCGCGCAACATCCCGATCTCTGATTGCCCGATCCCTTTCTTCGGCCACGCGCATCAACTCGGTGCGTAGCTGTTCAGTCTCGCTGTTACCTGCGGCCGCACCTGCGTTCGTTTCCCCTTGCTCGATGGCACGGTTACAGCGCTCGATGTGCTTGTTGAATCGCTCAATTGCTTCCTGAGCGATCTGCCGGGAATACGCATCCTGGTTGTAGAGATCCGCCATCAACTCGGCTGTAATCCACATTGCGCGCCGGTGATCGACCCACTGCTTTGCACATGCCGTGGCCGCCAGGAGCAATGCAACCGTGATCGAGAAGCCGTACAGGAAGTACGGATTCTTGAGGAGAAGTTCGAACAGCTTACGACGCTCCCGCTCAACCCAGCGGCCGTAGTCGACATTGTCCGGGTTGAACTGCTTCAGCATGAATTCGTACCACGTGTCCTGGTGTTGATGAGGCGACTGAGCACGAAGTGCGGCGACATCTGCCCTCGCTTTTGGGGGCAAGGGATCCGAGAGTGGCGCTGTCCTGGGCGAGCAGGATGCGGCCGACAGTCCGAACACGATTAGCAGAGCGCAGACTAGGACACTCCGTCTCACAACCAGCCTCCTGCCCGGCTGCGGCGGCCAACTGGCACGAGCTCGGGCGACTTGAAGCGGAGATTCGCGCCCGCCGAGTCTTCGCGCGGCTGACGGAGCGTGGGATATAACTGAGGAGTGAAGTGCGGTATGCGGACATCCTCGGGTGTCCGAACATGCAGCAAACCGTGCAATGTTCCCCGTGCATCATCCGTCATGAGGATTTGCATCTGCGCCTTCGGCAGGTTCTTGATATGTTCGTCTAAAGCGCGGGTCTCCTTCTCCTCCCGATCCACCGCCCGCTCGGTTTGCTCATACCTCTCATAGCCAAACAGCATCGAGCGATGCATCGATACACTGCGGCGGACGACCTTATGTTCCGCAGATGCCCGCTCGAAATATCGCGCCGTCTCCTCGTCCCGGGTTCGCAGAATCATCGTGGTATTGGGCGCTGAGGAGACATCCTCCTTGAATCCGCGGTCGACCTGCATGAGTTGAGGCAACGCCTGCATGGAGAACAGAAACGCGGTATTGGTGCCGCGGGCAGTCTGCAGGATTTGCGCAAAATTGCGGTAGCCGAATGGGGCAAATTCGTCGAGCACAACGCTCAGCATTGGCCGATTGCTGCGCAGCCTGTGCTCCTCGCTTTCGTACCGCTTGCCAATGACCAGTTGCAGGTTTTGCAAGATCATCTTGCCCAGGGACCTCATCGGCTCCGGATTCTTGTTGATGTTGAGCGAGACGACCAGAATGAGTTCCTGTTCGATCACGTCATCGATCGACAACAGCTGCTCGTACGGACCGGTGAGGACGCTCAGTTGGTCATCAAGGAAAGTCATGCACTCGTTGAGCAAGCCCTGAATTTTTTGCACGCGCTCCCGGTCCCGAAGTGACGTGTAAAGGTTCTTGACCGACATTTCGAAATTAAGCCGGCGCTGCGTGGGAAGCGACGAATCCATGCCAATGCGTTTGCGTGCTTTCTCGACCTGCTCCTTCATGACTCTCTCGTCCATGGCCATGACGAGCACGTCGTAGAAGTTGAATTTCAAGCCGGTGTAAAAGAGCACACGAACGATGTCTGCCAGGTAGTTGAGCTGGTGCTTCGCGAAAAATTCTTTTCTTAAATTGAAAGAACCGAAGATCATCGCTACAACCGGCATGTACTCGTCGTCCGAGCATTGAAATGGGTTGTAACGGACCGAAAGGCCGGGACGCGCGGGATTCAGCAATCGAAGTTGATGGAGCCGGTCGGCACGATGCACGTGAGGAAGCAGATCCTGGAAGAACTCCAGATCGCCTTTTCCGTCAAAGATGACCATCGGTATCCGGTGCGGCTCATCGGGAGTGCCAACAATGCGAGCGAGATCCTGGGAAATGATGTTGCGCAACAGGGTTGTCTTGCCCGTTCCGGTCATACCCAGCACGATGGCCTGCATGACTCGCACACGGTCCGGCCAATACCACGGCTGGCCGTGGATGTCATAACCCAGAACGACTGAATTCTGATTCCATGCTTGCCGGGTGATCTTTTCGTCGCGCTTCCGGGAGATCGCCAACGGCGGGTGGGGCCATTGTTTCTCTCTGCGGGAGCGGCGGCTGACCAAGAGCGCGATTGTCGACGCGAGGGAAAAGGCGGCAATAATAAGGTAGGTGCTGAATTCTGCGAGTTGACGTGTTGTCAGATAGTACCGCTCCCGCCCGACGTACCACCCGAACCAGCAGGAGAACATGGTGACAGCGGCGATCAGGATTTCGGCGCTCTCGATAAGAGGCGGGTGGTGGTGACGGTCGGCATAGGTGTCTCGGATCATGACGCAACCGAGCGGCCGACGAAGAGCACGAGCCCTTGCATGCCAATGAGGGCAATGGTCCAGCGCCACAGGCGCAAGAAGGCTTGTCGATTATGCCGGGCTTCGCTGTGAGCACAATTCAGAGGTTCGATGGATATCGCGGTTAACCGATAGGCGAGCACCAGAAGAGCGCCAAACAGCCAACCTTGTGGCAAGGCAAGTCCAGTCCATTCGCCGGCCAGGTTGAACGAAGCGGGTGGGCTAGCAGGATGTTTAGAAATCCAGTAGACAATTCCTGCTTCGAAAACGACGGCCAGCAACATTGCCAGAAAGAAGGTCGCGTTTTCAAGCTTGCGTAGCATAGTTCCCATTGGCTCGCTAGTTCCAGAGATTGAAATACACAAAAGCAACGACGGCGGCAAACGAACTCACCAGCAAGAGCACGAACCAGCGCTGCGGTCTTCTTCTTCCTCCATCTCCGAAGGGATTTTTCGGTTCGAGAATTTTCGCGGCCACTGCGTTCCAGACGCCGAGGTCCGAGCGCCGACGGAGGCACTGCCTCAACATCCGATCAACGTCCTTCGGGGTGATTGTTCCATCGCTCATCGCACCAGCAATGCCCCAATTTGTTCCTTGTCGTCGTTTGCGAATTGAAATCGCAATATCGTTGGCTCTGTGCTCAATGGAAGATGAAGGGCGACCACGCCCAGAGATTCTCCGCCCGGCGCCAGGTGCTCAGTCTGAATGTGTCCCTCCAGGACCGCAACTGGAGTTTGCCGCTTCGCCGTTACGCGTGCGGCTTCCTGGTCCCCAAGCTGGGCATCCACGAGCGTGTAGAGAGACTGAGAGTAATGCACGCCTGAAAGTTCATACACCTGCGGTGTGCTCACGTCGTAGATGTGATTGCCGCGATTGCGTACGGCGTAACGCACCAACACACGTCCGTCTCCCTCGTATAGATCGCGGATCGTAATTTCGACTGGCTTACGCGTCGGCCTTGAAGACTGAAGCCTTACCGGCTTTCCCGCCAGGAGGATCTCCGTAGGAGAAGGCTGCGGCGGAGGAGTCACGCTCGCAGGCTTCGGCTGTGCGAGGGGCATCTGGTCGACAGCGAAATCCATGGCCGCGACGTCGCCAGCGGGCTCCAGCTCGTAATTCAGCCGTTCCGATGCTGTCCAAATGAAAAGATTGGTCGAAGCATCAGGCTCCGTTGGCTGTACAAACACTTTGTTTTCCCTCCATTCCACCTTAAAGGATTGACTGCCGGTAGCCACCTGAATGACTGGTTCGCGGAGCTCAATCACGGTCAAATGGTTCAGGGCCGTTTTGAGATGAATGATCTGGGTGCGATCGCCGGTTTCGCGCTCGATCTTCTGTGCCAACAGCGGTACCCAGGCTGCCGTGAGCGCCGTAATAATAATAAGGATGATCAAGAATCGTTTCATCGCCGCTTTTCTCCTGCATTTCGATCATGGGGTGTCCAGGAGGCTCGAAAAGTGAGCCCCCTGGGCGACTTCAGTTGATGGTTTCGGTCAGGATGACGCTCCCGCGTGGAACCTGAGGGCGCCTTTGAGTACCCGGGAATGTAACAATCCCATCCCGAACCTCGCTCCTGCCGGACTGAATTGGAAAGGGACGGATACGTTCGATGACGATCGGCGAACCCTGCTCGTCGCGTTCGCGAAATACCTCGCCTCTTCTGGTCACCTGGGCCAGAAAGATGAGGCGCTCGTGCACTTGACCATCGCCATTGGTGAAATGGCTGAGGAGGAAAATCCGCCCATCGCGATCAATTTCGACTTCGCCGTCCGAGAGATTGGGAATCTCTACGGTGACCGGCCGTCCTCCGGTCCGTTCGGCGATTTGGTTGACGACTTCCTGGGGAAACGCATAAAAGACGATCGACCCCGTTCCCGGAACAAACTCATGTTCCGGGTCCGGCCGTCTGTCCCGACACACGATGGCGTGCAAGGCAGACAGATAGGCCAATCGCGTTCCGTTCTTGCCCTGGGCCCAGATGCGGACTTGGTTGATCAGGGCCCTCAGCTCTTCTCGTGAGCGCTCTTCAAACGCCGCAAGGGTGGCGGACGCCTGGTTGCGCCGGAAGAGGGCCTCTTTCCGAGCCTCGGCATTGTCCTTGCAGGCCTCGACCTCGGCATTGGCCTTCTCCAGTTCGTTCCAGAGCTCCCGCCGCTTGCTCAGGGTCTGGGTTACGACGCTCGCGTAGTACTTGTTGACCGTGGCACACTCGGCAAAAATCTCCGGGGTAAACTCAACACCTCCGATCAACCCGCGGAAATCGCTAAGCGGCGCCACAGTTGAGTCTGAGAAGTAACGTCCAAGTTCCTTCCGCAGAAAGTTGTAGAGGTGTCCGATCTTGTCGTGTTCTCGAGCCGGCAAGTGCTCGTCCATCTCTGTTATTCGGCGTTTGTCCTTGAGCTTGAGCCAGGGAGCCTTACTGACTTCGTTGCGTATGTTGCGAATAATGTCCTGGTCCGGTTGTGTGCCGTGCTTCAGCTGATCGAGCGCGTTCTGGAGCTGGTCCACAAGCTGCCAGGCCAGGTCGTCTCTTCCGTTCGCGAGACAAGAGGTTTTCAGATCGGTAATCGATCCGATCTGGTTTCCGCGAGCCTGCATGGCAACCTGAGGCAGGTTCCACCACGGACTCGGGGGTTTCGGAGTTTTGTTTTTCTGGGCAGCGTGCCGTTCCTCGTATGCAAATCGGTCGTGAACGAAGCGCGGAAACTTGTCGCCTTCGACGACGCATACCTGATCGAAGTCGAAGTCTCCGCCGTTTCGAGCAGCTGCTTCCGAGTGGAGGATCAATGTGCCCTTCAATTGCAGTTGCTGAGCTGCAACTACCTGGACCTCCTCGTCCGACAGTTGGCAGTCGAGGCTAAGCGCCAACAGGCCGCCGAGTTCATCCGGCGAAAGGTTTTCAAATGGGAGCAGGTCTTCTTTCATGCGGATCGGATAGCGAACGATCAGACCTTGGCGGGACGAAACTCGAGCAAACCCGCGGTCTTTCGGAATCCAGTCCGAATTCGAGAAGATCTGTCCATTGTGAAACACGAGGTAGCCGTCGTCGGCCAGGGCGAAGCCCGGAAGACGAAAGCCACCGCTGGTGCACAGGCGGTACGCCCAGCGAGCAAGAACCTTTTGCAGATGGGCGCTGACGAAAGGATGTTTGAGCATGTAACCGGTGCCATCGGCAACGAGAGCGCCATCGGCAACCGTGTACTCGCTCGATGTGTAGTCGGGATCGGGTTCCTCGATATCTTCATCTTCGACCACGCACTGGTTTTCCTGCGTGCCCAACAACTCGAACAGTTCCCTGAAGTCGTTTTCTTCCCACGCCTTTCGCAATTTGGCGATCTGCTTCAGAGCGTAGGGTTTGATCTCGAGTTCAATGGAGTCCTGAGGGGCATGTTCGACCAGGGTGTAGCTTGACTGGAATTCGAGATTCCGCGAGACATCCCGAATGCCGATCAACGCAGACCCACGGAAACAGTGCGCCTGCCGGTCTCCCAGTGCAGACCGGATCGATCGCAGCACCCCGCCTTCATACTTGGGCTTGACGGACGATTTCGGCAGGATGATGTCGGCCTCGATCTTCTCCGACAAATCATCCGCCATGAGTTTGAACGAGCCCTTCGCCTGTGTCTTATCGAATGCCAGGCGAAATTGATAGAAGCGATTGCCGCGCAGAAGCTTTCGAGCGATTCGTACTGCGGCCTGTTGTCTGAGAACCACCTCGTCAGCTGGATCCAATTGGAAGTCCGGCGTATCCAGATGGCTCTTTTTCGAGTGCATGAGCAGCTTTTTCATTTCATCTGCCAAGAGGTCCTCGCGGTGTTTTGCCTGAAGCCTCCTGAACAGTGACTCCGACAGCCATCCGCGGCAGTCATTGGTTCCGAGTTCCCGATCTTCCACGACCAGCACTCTGCAATCCGGGACTTCGATCATGACCTTGCACGAAGACACCAGAATGCCGAAGTAGGTCATGGCCGCCTGTGGCGAAAAGCGAAATCTCTCCGCCAGCTTCTTCTCATAACGAGATTCGACCGCGTAGAACTTTCCTTTTTTCGCACTGCCACTAGCGCCCACGAGGCTGTAGCGAATGCCGTCGAATTCAACCCGCGCCAGAGCCTGTTCGACCATCGCCTGCTCGCAGCCGTCGAGAGGTTCGCTTGGCACGTCCACCGTGGCAACGCGGATCCCCGGACAGAAGCCTTGAAGCAGAGTGTTGGTCAGCGTTTCGTCGCGGCTGAGCCTCATAGTTTTCCTGGACAAGCGACCCTCGCGGTCGAGTTCGAACGCAAGGACCGGTAGCGTTCCGTGCTCCAAAACGTGCGACATATCTGATCTCCTTTTCTGTCGGGCTAAGGACAGAGAAGGAGGCTCGTGTCCCCCCAATCGCTGCCCCGTGCCGAAAACGGTGAAAATGGCTTTTCGGCCAGGCAGCGAGCGCCAGGCCCACGAGTTGGATTTGTCTAGCTCATACTTCCAGTGATCGTTCGGAAGTTCTCAATCTCCGCTGACTCCGATGGTTTCCGAGGGCTAACCTGAACTCCCGCGAAAAACTTACGAAGCTGCTAAGTCTGAACCAGAACCACTCTCCCCATGCCCACATCACACAAAACAGAGCGAGCACAGAGATCGCGACAGCTGCCGCCATCAGCACATCGGAGATGTCGAGCGGCGGACGTTGAAGGCGTATGCGAATCTGATCGAAGATTTGATAGCTCACGATCAGCGCACCGGCTTTGCCTACGGCGAAAAGCCACGGTTTGAAGTGCGTCAAGAACCGTTGCTTCACCATTTCTCTTCCTCCTTTCTGTCTGAACAAACCAGAACAGATCGGAGGGCGCTCGTGCGGCTCTCTTCGCTGTCCTAGTCGAAAACGTTTCAGGTTCCCAGCCAGGTTCGCGAAAAGAACCGGACCAGCACTCATCCACAATCAGCTTGTGGATCGCTCACTACAGACCAACGTCTGTCATGAAACCTCGTGCTATGAATTTGTGAAATGTTATGAGGTGCTATCCCGACTCCTTTCTGGTGACGGCCTCACGCTTAAGTTCCGGATTCTTGCCGGCGAAATCTGCGACCGGACGCCACTGTTGAACGGCATAGTAGGTCACCCCCAGCTTGAGCGCCTCAACCCGGGCTTCGCCTTCGCTCGCAAGCTCACGGCCCAACTCGAGCGAATTCCCGTTTGTTCCAGCCTTCGGTAGGAAAAAGCGAGCCCCCGGCGTACTTTCCTCATCGACTGCCGGGCGGGCGCGCCGCGATGGCCTGATGACAGGGCTAGTACTGTCTTGGCTTGTTCTTTCGTCAGCAGCGGAGCTAAGCATGGTCGCCATATTCGTCTTCATATCCTTTTTCATTTATCGAGTTCACTGCGTTGCAAAAGACCGTTGTCCCGTTCGCCCACCATCTGCTGTTCGGAGTAGTCCGCGACAAGGAGGCCGCTCGGGTTGAGTTCGGTACGCCGGTCCTCAACCAGCCTGAGGTTGTACTGGCCCACGATCCGGTCCGTCACCTCGGTGCCGTTCTTGATCTTGTGAATCTCCTTCACGCCGAACACGGCATAGCTCCAGGGAGCGTCTTTCGAGCGTTCGATCGAGCGAATCCGGAAATCGGAGATGATCTGATCCTGCTGGATCTTTCCGATGGTGTCGTCGTCCCGCAGCTTGTCCATACTTAACTTGCGGAGGTTCGCCGTCATCATGTTCAAAGACTCCGCGAAATTCCGTGTCACCGAGTCAGGCGTATAGGAGAGGTAGTGCTGCAGGAATCGGCGCAAAACGGCTCGCCCCTCGAGATCGGTGGGAGCCGCTGAATCGGAGGTGGTCGCAGCCTCTGCCGAGAGTGCCCCGGCCAAGCGCGCCACCGGGTTTACTCCCAATCTCGCGCCCACAACGGTTGCTTCACCGTCTTTATCCACGCGAATAACCGTTGGCGGCTGAATTCGGACGTAGATAGCGAACCCGAGGGAGGCGAGCGCGATGACACCGAACAACATCGCCAAATACATGAAGCGGTTCGCGTAAGCCCGGAGCATGCCATCATGCTCGTAGTATTTCGTGTAGGCCAGAATCTCGGGATTTGTGATCGATTTCTTATCCGTTTTCATTGCAATCAATCCATCAGTTCCATCCACCTGGCCAAGTGTTTCAAACCGCCACCACAGCCCCGCCCGCGCCGATCTCGCCCGCAGAACCGCCTATAGCACCTGAACTCTCTGCCAGAGGTGCGGGTGGTTTCGATTCAGAAAGCAAGCCTCCTCCCGCTGAAGCAGCATTCGCTCCCGCCATGGTTCCAATTGGGCCCGGCCCACTGCCGGTCGGTGGGCCGGGTTCTGACATTGTTGGGGGAGGACCGGCCCAGGCGGTTTGTGAGGAAGAGGCTGACGCCATGAAGGTCTTAGCTGCAGCACTTGCATACAGGCTCGCCGCGGAAATCATCGCGGATACAGTGTTTCCTACCTCTCCGCGTACTATTCGACTTGCGATAAAAGGGATTAACACGATTGCGATCGAGAACAGGACACTCACAGCGCCTAACAGCACCATTTGGCTTGACCCAACGAATGCATTGAGGACACCGTTGCAATTGAGGACTGCGTTCACGCTATTCATCTGGAGTGCGGTAATGAGAACTTGAAGAATGGCATACAGCAAACCCCAGCTTTGAAAGACCATGAGGTTCACAAAATACGTGCGCGAGAGCTGGCCCATGATGCGACTCGGCCACAGCGCCAAAACGAAAGGACCCACCAGGTAGAGGATCGATCCGTACATCGCGTAGGCGAGCGTGAACAACGTATAGCTGACTGGGAGAATAATCAGACCTACTAGAATCAAAAGCACATCCAGCAGTCCCGATAGAGCCCCTGTAACCAAGGTCCAGAAGCTCGACAGACCCTGCTGGCCGATATAGGCGCTCACCGAGTTCAGCCAACTCTGAATCACGTCGCCGATGCCGTTGGTGTTGTAGATAAAGTCCGCGACGCTGTTGAACATCCCGTTCACGGAGCGAAAGGCGGACTGGTAGTTGAGAAAGACCAACCCGAGAACAAGGTACTTCATGCCGGCTACGCCGAGTGCGCGAACATCACCGCCGTTGCTGTATGCCTCGTAGACCGCGTAGAGCAGGCTCAGAATCAGGATCACGCCGGCTATTTGCAGCACAGGGCCCGTGACATTCTGATCGATTCCGTTCAATGCCGTCTGCAGCACTTGTTCAAAGTAGAAACTTGGCATACGCCGTCCCCGTCTCAGTTGTGCTGCAACAGGTTCATCAACTGCTGTCGAAGATTGGTGGTGTTGGTTGCTCCCATTTTGATGTCCGCGCTTGAGTTCGCAAGGTCGATGGCTCGCAGGCGCATCAAATCAGCGGTTGCAGCCTGGGTATAGGCATTGGCGCGAACCAGCCACGCATCCGCCTGCGCCTCGATAATCGGCGCACTTCCGGGAGCGGCGCTTTGAATGCCTTGGTTGATTTGACTGGCGGCCTGCAACTCCAAATCGGAAAGGGCGTCAATCTCAATCGCTCTCTTCATAGCGTCCTGGGCAGCCGCGTCTGTCATGTCGACCACGTCCCGAACTTGCTGCGACGCATCTGTGGTGGTCGGAACTTGACCGTAAAGCGCCGTATAGTTGCTGGATGTCTGCCCGATTTGGTTGGCGTTGCGCGACAGGAGATTCGTTTCGAGCTGTTGAGAATTAGGCAGAGTCGCGCTGTTCACCCGAATCTGCGTCAGTGACTGAATCTGGTTGAAGATGCCCTGCAAGCCTCCAACAAGCGCACGGGCCTGATTGATGAGGTTCTGTGGCCAGACGGTGTTTTGCTCGAACTGCTGGATCGACTGATCGACGCCTAGGATGTGGTTCAAGCCACCGCCGATCACGTTCTCGAGAGCACTCGAAATACTCGCCAGACCTGCTGCCATAATGGCGCAACATGGATCAACGTACTGCGCTTTCGCAGGCCAGGGTGCAATGACAAGCAGAACAAGAGTGAGTACAGCGGCTCGGAGTTTGTGGCCCACTATCCAGCATTTTGCGGTCTTGAGCGCGTCTCGAAAGCATTTCATGGCATTTCTCCGAAATCAGTTGTGCTGCAGAAGATTCATCATCAGAGTGCGAAATTGCGTGGTGAAAGTTGCGCCCCGCTTCCGGAATCCGTTTTGATGTGCAATATGTGCTGCCTCCTGGCGCAATTCGGCAGCGAGCATTTTCTGCGTGAGGGCCTGGCTGCGGATGCTCGAGGCAACGGCTGATGCGGTCATGAAGGGCGCGGAACCAGGCGCCGCCTGGGTGGCTGAATTCTCTATGGAGTTCGCGGCCTGAAGTTCAAGATCAGTCGCGTTGTCCGATGCCTTCAGGGTCTTCAGACTGTCGAGCGTCAGAGCATCGTCCATATCTGACATGTCGCGATCTGCCTGACTTGCATCTACAGAACTCGGAATTGCCCCATAGGTATTTCCGAACGACTGGGTCAGCGAGTTGAAGTTGTTGACCCGATGATCCCGCATCATCGTTTCAAGGGACTGAGGCGTGGGTAAGGTGGCACTGCTCAGATTCATATTGAGAATGCTCGCCATCAACGCGCGGTATTGATTGATCATTTGCGTGACTTGTGCGTGCGCCTGATTGATCAATTGCACCGGCCAGACGAAATTCTGGTAGAGCGCGTTCATTGCTGTTCTCGCCGTGTTGATTGCACTCAGAGCGTTCTTGAGCATTCCGTTGATCACGTTCAGCACCGCCTGAATTGCCTCGACCAAGCCGCCCTGTGCTTCGGCTACAGGCGGCGAAATCAGCAAGGTCAAGACGAGGACCCCGGCAACCGTCACCGCTATGACACGGCGAGGACTGCTTGCGGTCACCATGAACCAGGTGAAGGTCAGTGCAAAAAGAACGAAGGTGAGATAGTGCATTTCAAAACCTCCCTGTGCCGGCTTGAGTCGCCATCATGGAACCTTCTGGACGGGTACTAGATCGCTTCGCGACGTTTGCGACCGCGCCTGACAGTTCCTCGGGCAGTGGTGCCAGGTCCGCGAGCCCCTGGGGAAACCTTTTCGCGAGTTCCTGATAGTTGTCGAACAACGGGCGGTCAAAGTGCTCTTCAAGAAACCAAGTCCGATATTTCCGCTCACGCGGAAACGTCGTGCATATCCAGTAGGAGAGTGGCGTGGGAACGATGCGTATCGTCTGTGTGGTCTCGGCTTTTTCTCCGATCACCAGCAGAACTTCAGCACTCCGCCCTTTCCGAGGTGCACCAAACTGCTTCACCTGACCGATAGCGACCGCGTTTAGGTACAGGTGATTGTTCAAGGCACTCACGTCTCCTGGCTGTTGACCAATAATCTTGGTGCTGGCGTTCTTGAGAATGCCCGGCCCGTGCATCCGGGGTTGAGATTCCGTTCCGACGAAGTCCTCCACTGTCTGACTGATACCCCATACGCTTGAATTCCGCTTGCGAGCGGTCCGGAACAGCTGGACCACCTCAGGCGCCAATGTCGGGGAGTCCAACAAAAACCAACATTCATCGAGCACAGTGATGCTCGGTTGTCCGGTCTTTCCTGTAGCTCGTGCCGCCATTGCAGTCGCGATCAGCATGCTCATCGCGGTTTCCAGCCGGGGGTCAGAACTTAAGCCCTCAACATTGAAGAACAGCCAATCGCTATCCAGTCGCATCGTGGTCGGACGATCGAAGAGATTGGCGTAGATACCGCTCTCTCCCGTCCATGAGCGCAGCTTGATGGCCGCGAGATGGGCTTCATCGATAGTGCGCTGCATTTTCTCGGCATCGCGCCAGTTGGCTAGCTCTTCGCGCAGGTCGTTAAAGGTGGGGATAGGATTCGAATAGCGGATCGCGCAGCGTTTGTAGACACGCGCAATCGCGTCCGTGAGGACGTTGTCGAGCAGGGCTGTATCTGCTCCCGGACTGTTACCAATCATGTGGCGCGTCAGATTTTTCAGGAAAGCCGTCTTTTCGTTGCTGGGAACGGTTTCTCCCGCCGGCAAGTCCCAGGGATTCAAGGTTTCCTTCCCATCGAGATCGACATTGATCACGCGTCCCCCCATCAGTTCCACGAGGGGTTGGTAGGAATCGCCGCGCTCGAGGATTGATATAAGAGGCTTCGCGCGGGCCATCATGAGCAGGAATTCCTGCGTCATAAATGTCTTCCCGCCGCCGCTCTTGGCCATGATGAGCTGATTGGCATCACCCAGTGAGGGATCGAAGAGAGAGAACGGTAGGAGTTGACGGTAAGGCGTCTCAAAGAGCATCAACGGAGAATTCGGCGTACCACCCCAAGGCATCTCTACTGGCAGCAGGTCGGCCGCGTGCAGGGTCAACACATCCAACTCGCGTTTATTCATCTCGGCTTGGCCGGGAAGACCGGAGAAGAAGAAGCGCTTTTGCGCGAGCGTTTCCAGAATTCCGCGGGCGCCATTCATTCGTGTAATGGCATGCAAGACTCGCTGCCGCCGGTCGGAGAGAATTCGTTCGGCCTGTTCGCGTTCGACACGATTGCGCGCTGGCTGCGAAGTCCGCACTGCAACGGCCACGCTCATCTGACACGATTTGAGCGAGCTCGAAATGAGGTCTTGCAGCACCTTTATGAGTTGGTGCTCCGCAACCTGGGCATCAACATTCAGCCGGAAGCCTCCGTGAATGTCTTTTTGTGCGGCGGTCATTTTTCGCAGCCGGCTTTTGTATTGCTTGACCGACTTGGCCTGATCGGGAAGCACGACCTCTGCGTTGATCGTGATCGGGAAATCCATTACGACCAACTCACGCAGTACTCCGGGAAAAGTGGCATCAGGAAGGTCTTTCAAGCTGATGAAGGAGTAAAGCAGGCCACCAATTTTCAGGTAATCATCCAGTTCGTCTTCGATATTGACGTTTGCGAGTTGACTGCGCGCGCTTTCGTAGAAGACCGACGTTTCAGGCCGGCGATAGCGGACAATATCGTTTCCCAGCGGGTGCAGGGCTCTTTTGATTTCAAAGAATAGATCATCGCCAGACATGCGAGTGAGCTTCATTCCGGTGGATTGCAATGTGGTCTCTACTCCCGCCATCAAACTGCAAAATTCGGCCACGAGGTCTTCGTGTTCGCGGCGGCTCCGCTCGATGCACTTGGTCGCCGACGGGCTAAAACTGCCCCCACGCATTCTCTTTTTCCATTGGAGGTCGGAAGATTGGTGGTGGATTCTTGGGTCCCAGATGAAATAGAAGTGCAGGAAATGGCGGAGGTAGAATCCGTCCTGGTCTTTCTTGAGCCATGAATCCAGGCGCTCGTGGTCAAGGGCCTGCAGAAGTCGGCTTGCGTTCTTCTGCTCCCGGTTGTAGCGGGTGATCAGATCGCCCGTGCCCTCGGTGATTTCGAAGCGCGCCTGCATCCTTATCGAGCGTTCCGGGAGCGATCGAACCAAGGCTTCAAGCGACAGCTTGGTGCGGTTTCTTTCATCATCGCTCGCGTAGTAGGAGTTGATTCCACTCACCGCATAACCAGCCACAAAGGAACCGTTCACCTGGACGAGTAAGTCGTCGACGATATCCCGCACTTTCAGTTGCTCGCACAACGGCGGCTGCCCCAGTGATTTCGCGTGTTCTAGAACTGTCAGTGGCATCGTCGTCCTCAATCCTGCAGGTATTCCTTCGTGATCTCGCGATCGCGTTCGAGCGCCGAATAGACATGCGGTTTCGTATGGAACAGGACCCAATCCAACAGATACCCTCGCTGTTTGCCGTACTTGAACAGCATCAGAGCCGGGACACTCAGGATGGGCACGAAATATTGCAGGAACATGTTCATGGGCAACCCAAACATCTCCCGGTTGAGAAATCTTCCAGCGATGTTCATGACTACGGCCACAGCAAGGATCGCGAACAGATCCTCCGCTTCGAGTCCTGCAAACGTCACTCGTGTGCGGAGATTTCTATAGACAGGAGTCACATCGAGCGCCATTTCGATTCACCTCACTCCGCCGGTTCCTTGCACAACGAAGAACTCTGCCAATCTCAGCAGTCCGGAGACCATGAGGCACAGTCCGGCTGCCAGGAAGTGACGCATCCAGCCGCTCGTGGGGTGGATGTAAGAAAACATGCCCATTCGTAGAGCCCCGACTGCTATCTGAGCGGCTGCGTAGACCGGCAGGATCACATTCCCCACCCAATTGATCATCGTGACGATCGCCATCCAATAAACGTCAGGGTTGTTCCATGCCCGCTGCGATGCAAAGGTCTCCAATGCCCGTGTGAGCCCGGAAACCATCAGACATGCCAGAGCTCCATACATGGCGTGCGAGAATTCCAGTGCTTTCGAGAACTCGATGATGGCCATGATGATGAAAACCGCCGTGAGCGTCGGCATGATCACGTTTCCAACCCAGTTCGCAAGATTCAAGATCCCGTGATCGAACGACATTTGCGAGAGGTTCATATCGAAGTCCTAAGTCATCATTGCCAATACCAACTGCCAGATCCCGGAAACACAAAGCAAAGCGAGCGCCACAGCAATCAGGCGCATGAATGGCTTACGTGTCGCGAAGTTGAGAATCGCTCCCACCAACGCCAATACCGCGGCGATGGGCATAATTGTTCCAACCAGGTGATTCCAGAGGCTGTCGAGAACATCCGCTGTGGCGTACTGCGTCTGCGTGTTATAGCCCTGAATCAGCGTGAACGTCCCTTGAATCCCGAGCAGGAACATCGCGGCGATGACCGAGGGCAGCGGGTGTTCACCCGAGGCGGTATCGAGAATCGCACGCAGAACAAAAAACGCAGCCAGCGTCGGCACGATTCGCCCCACGACAAACTTGGTGACGAAAGAGGCGACGTCAGATTGAATGTTGGCGAGCCACGGCGTGCCAATCCCTCCACTCGGAAGAGGAAGGGCGATTCCGAAGGACGAGAACCATGTCAGGAGCGGCTGCAGAGTCAGAAACACCACCGCCCAGAACATCCATTTCGTGAAACCACCACCGATCACAAACGCCGTCGAGCCATCGTGTCGAAGCGCGATACCTGCCAGTACCAGAGAGACAAACGCGGCTGACGGCGCTAGCAGGAGGAGCAACGAGATGACATCGTTCAGCAGTTGCGGGGTTTGCATCGTCCCACTCTCTAGGTTCGCTTTCCACGTTGAGGTTTTGGCAGGCAGCCCTGCAGCCCGAAGGAGCGAGTTCGGGCTACCTGCCCATTGTGGTTTTGAGTTTTCGTCTAAGTCACCCCGCCGGTTCCGTTGGTGATCCAAAACTCGATAAGCCGGGTGACACCGGAGATCGCCAGCAATGCGGCAGCGGCAAAGAGCCAGCGTCCAAAGCCGCGCCCGGTCAGCCAGGACACGACCGCACCCAGCACAGCACCACCAGCTCCGACCGGTGCGATCACGTTACCGACCCAGTTGATGAAGTTCAGGAATGCGCCTTCCGGCTGCGCTCCGGTTTGTCCCTGAACCGCTACATTGGATGCCGGAGCGGACCCCAGATTCTGCGCCCATAGAAATTGCCCGATTACGACAAGCGCAAGAGCAACCAATGCGACGACAGTTTTGCCTCTTGTTTCGGGCAGAAATCTCATCGGCTCTATCCTCCTTTCTGCTCGTCATTCGTGTGCGCCAGAAACGGCGAGACGAACGATCGACGCGACGGAAAGTAGAGCGGAATCGAACACCTGTCAAACGAGAGAGAGTTTCGAGTGTGTATGAGAAGCGAGTCAGGAGGAAGGAAGAAATGTCGGAACTGGAAGACTACAATCTCACAGCAATATGAACTCAACTGCGATAATCATTCACACTTTTGCGCGATCCGCTTTCGAATAACGTGATGGGCGCATTTGAAGCGTGTCGGTGACGTTCTTACGTACAGGCTTTGGAAACAGGATCCACAACAGAGAGATTGGCCAAGCCGCGCTCGCAAGAATTAGGACTACAGCGAGGAGACGGTCTCCCTCAGCGCCCGCTGCTGACCACACTGGCTTCCAAGTGATTGCAACCCACACTGCGACCGTCAAGAGAGTGGAAACCGCAATTTTGCCGAGCTTTCTCCAGAATGAGGTACCCGTTTGAATCGGTTGATCCTGGTGAGAAATCTGAGGGTTGGGCGTTGATCTAGCAGGACCCTTACTTACCGTTAGCGTCCAGCGAAACAATTTTCGAACAATCGAAACGCAGAAGCCAAACCACACTCCGAGAATCTTACCCAGGGCTCCAGCGCCGATGCAGTCCCACTTTAGCCAATCGAGCCAGTCAAGCCAAGGCGGCATAAACGTAGCCATCCTTCTTCGGCTACTTTAGCCCATTTTCAACTGCGAAGGTAGGGTTTAGGAATCGCGACTTGGGTGAGCCGCCTGGGTCAGTGGACTTTCATCTCTTGAGGTTCAACTTGAAGTGTCAGCAAGCAGATACCCTGCTGCCTCAATTCCTCCCTCTTTCGTGCGACGAAAATGTCATCGTAGAGCATCTCCAGTGTTACATGTAGACCTTTCAGAGTTTCTTCTAACTTCTTCAGCTCGAACACGAAATCAACGAGACTGTAGCATCCTGAACCGGTCCCGATGTAGCAATTCCCCTCATCGTCCAAGTTCAGGTAGGTGCGCGTGATTCTGTGTTTGTAGAGGTTTATGCCATTCACGCGTCCCATGTACATGAAGCCCACGCAGCGTTTTCGTCCCAAACGGCTTTCGAGAGGTTTCCAGTTCGCTTCCATGGCCGTCCCTTCTGTCACTGCTGCGCGGCCACAGGCTGAGGGTTCGTCTGCGAGTACATCTGGTTTAGCTCGCCCCTGAGCTGAATCAACTGCCGCAATTCTTCAAGAGTTGGGGGTTTCTCCGCTGCGAGGCTTCCGTTTCCCGCATCCGTCGGCCGAGGAACTCGTTTTCCCGCATCCTCGGAAGTCCCCTTTTCCACCACGACGTAGAAGCGAGTATTCCCGGGCACAGTAACCACAATGTTCTGATTTGACGTAAGGGTGTTTATCTCATCCTGTCCCGCCATTCCGATGTTGTCGGCGAGACGCTCACGCAGAAGAGAATTCTCAGAGATCGGTCCGTTGAAGCCTGTCGCCCCCTGACCACCGACAACATAAGCCGCCACGGTTCCGATGCCCGTCACCGAGCGGACCAGGAAATTCTTGCCTCTGTTCCTCCCTGATACGTTACCTTTGATCGGTCCGAATTTCAGATCCATCGCCGAAGCGTCGATCTTCTCAACTGTTCCTTCCGGTGTTTCCACACGCTCAAATTGGAAGCCGACGAACCCGGAAGGACTCACACGAGAGAGCTTTCCAAATACTCGTGAGCCCGCCGGAAGCACGATCTCTCCCTCGCGCTCGTAGTTGTACTCGATGACAGCAATGACCGGGGCCGGCACTGCCGAACTCACGGGCGCTTCGAACCGCGCTACGAGTCTTGTGCCAGCGGGCAGAATAGCGGCTAGGGTGTCATCTTCGCGGGGGGATCTCTCAAAAGAAGGAGTCGCGCTTTGGGCAGCCCGGACAAAAACAATCGATGGCTTCTTCAGTTCGGAATCGGAGTCTCCGGCCGGCAGTCGGGGCGGACTCGGGATGGACGCTGGTCCAACTGTGGGGTCAGAGAAATCCACGTTCTTGAGCGCATATGCTTCTGAATTTGCTGGTCTGCCTGCAGACGGTTTTGCGAGCGAGGCTGTGCCGTCTACAGCGGCTTGGCGGAATTGATTGTACCGAGGCGAAGTTCCCCCCACGTCCTGTGGTGTCACCTGAGAACCGGAGCCGTTGTCGCCTTCACGAACATCGGCATTGAGCATCGGCGTTACGGTCTTGGCCGCGTCATTCTGTTCTTGTCCAGGAACTGTCTTTCGGCCCAGACTCGGCGCTCCACGCGCGGTCTCGCCCGGTAAAGGAACGCGACTCTTCGGACTAGAGAACACACCCAAGAAGATCAAGAGAAGGGCGATCGTCGCACCCGCAAGCAGCAGGAAAGACTTACTCTTATCGCGGCTGAGTTCTCGACGACTCGGGGCACCCTGCTGGTTGCGGTGCGTTTTTTCCAGAAGGGTTCGAAGGGTCTGGAAGGCGCCTGGAGAGGCTGGTTCCTCCGTCGCGGCCGCCTTTTCGCGTGAATCGTCCTCTTCGGGACTCGTTACTGCTGCGGTCTGTTTAGTTTCTGGTTCCTCGCGATCCATGATCTCCCTCCTGCCGAACTGAACTCACGCCAAAGCCGATTGGCGCCAACGCTGGCCGGTCAACCGCACCGGACTCAGCCATCTGCAAGAAAAGCTGCTCAGTTGATTGCTTATAGGGCGGACGCTGAAACACCACGACTCCATCCGCACGGTCCCCGGTTCCCACTCGACGCCGGCTCAGCCGGAAATCCGCCACTGGCAGTTGCTCTGCCGTGGACCAGCGGTCGTGCTTCACCAGTTTCCCTGTCCTGCTTTTGCCACCCAGCTGGACTTGCGGCGGCATCAACAGGATCGCGTGCTTGCTGGTATTGAGGACCGAGAACAGGACCGTAACCTGATCCCCGCCATCGAGAACTTCGCTGACTCCAACCCGCAGTCGATCTCCTTTCACGTTCTGTGCCTCGATCCGCTCTCCATACAGTACCGGGAGTGGGGCCGTTTCCTGCCGGCGAAGGAGATCATCTAGAGAGGCCGATGGTTTCAGAGTCGTTCCGGCGTGAACTCCCGTTGCTTCGGCCCCATTCAGGTTCAATGCAATTGGTAGAAGCTGGGCCCCATTCTCGACGTTGGCGTTAGCCGTACTCGCTGCAGGGCCGGATTTTTCGATGGCTGCAGTCTGTCCAATCAGGGGGAACGGTACGACCTCTGGTTCGACCAAGAAGCTGGCGGCTGGCTTATATTGCAGAAGAAAATCCACTCTTGATCCGGTAGCGGCGCTACCACGGTTTACCAGCAGGAAGGTGAATTGACGCCCGTGAACGGTCGACACGAGGAGGTTCGTCTCGGAATTGCGTTCCGTGAGCGCTTTCACGAGCACTAGTTCGGGTTCGCGCTCGGAATGCTCAACCTGAAACAGCGCCGGGTCGCCAACGGCGATCGAATTTACCGGCTCGGTCAGCCGGATCGCCGATACAAAGTGTGGCCCGATCTCGACCACAGTGACCTTCCCATCGGCAGCCGGTTTTGTCCGCAGTTGTGGACTGATAAGGACCTGCGCCTCAGGAGCAATTGTCATCAACAACAGCCCGCAAAGCACGATTGCGTATTTCGAGGTTTTCATTTTTCATCTCCTCGTCCGTTGACGAGTTCCAGGTTCACGGCCCGCCTTCGCCTCGCGCGATAGCGTCTCGCCACGCGCTTTACGTAGCTCTGAACGTCGGCAGACGAATAATCGAGCTTCCGCCGGGAGATAGGATCCTCGCCGACGTAATAGGCGGCTGTGACTAACCGAAGATCTCCGCCGAATTCCCGATTCAGCCACGCTAGATAGGCGACTCCTCCGCGAATGTTTTCGTCCAGTCGAAACCGATCGCGCACACCGAATCGCAGAGCGGTCTGCGGCATCAGTTGCATGAGCCCGACTGCGCCCTTCTCTGAGACCGCATAAGGGTTCCACGCCGATTCTTCGTCGATGATTGCCATGACCAACTCCAGCGGAACTCGATACACAGTGGCGTAATACTCGGCCCAACGAGCGGACACAAGGCGAGTCTGCTGTTGTCCTGATGCAGACTGGGCCATTAGCGTCTGCATGGCAACGCTGAAGAGAAGCAACGCGAGGCTCGCCACTCTCATGCCACGGCCTCCCCAACTGAAGCGGATGCCTTCGCCGGCCCTCTCCGGCTTGGTTCGTTACTCATCGAAAGCTCATCCCGATACCGCTTCGAATCCGCGACCAGCCCTTCAAAGCCGGCCCGCAGCATCAGGCGTTTGCGGTCGGATTCGGTCTTGGCGAGAAGCGGCAACAACAAGTCCCGCTGTTCGTGCGCGATCTCCTCCATGCCCAGTATTTCGAGGGCTTGCGCCAGATCGAGCATTTCCGCGATGGACGGGGGCTTTTCCATGTTCCATCCGCGAAGCGCATGGGCCAGCCCAGCTAGCTGACCGCGGAGCCGAGGGCTGTCGGTTGGGCTTCTGACGCTGAGAATTTCGGTTTCGCGCTCAACCGTCGGGTAGTCGAAACGCAGGTAGAAGCAACGTCGGCGAAGAGGGTCGCCAAGGCGCCTTTCTTCGTTCGAGCTGAGCACGACGAATGGAACCGTGACGGCAGTAATCGTTCCGAGCTTCGGTACGGTAACCTGCCATGCACTGAGGATCTCCAGCAACAGCGCCTCAAAACCCTGATCGACCTTGTCGAGTTCATCGACAAGAAGGACGCAAGGCCGATGCTTGTGGCGCAACGCGCGAACCAGTGGCCCCTCGGCAAAGAAGTCGAGAGTGTGGAGCCGCTGGCGCACTTCGTTCCAGTCTTTCTTCAGACTTTCGGATTGAGTCTCCAGAAAGAGTTTCTGCAGTGCTTCATCAAATTTCCCGATCGCTTTCTCCTCGGAGATTCCGACGTAGCACTGCAATCGCTCTACCACCGTGCCGGCAGCTTCGGCAATGGCGTAGGCAAGTTCCGTCTTGCCGCATCCCGGAGGTCCCTCGATGAGAAGAGGCTTTTTCATCCGGGCCGCCAGGTAAACGACCGAAAGTGTGACTGGATCGATGATGTAGCGCGCGGTCCGGAGTCTTTCGGAAAGCTCTTTGGCCGATGAGAACACAGTTCCTGCCCTCGGCCGCGAATATTACACCGGATCGAATTGCATTTCCTTCGGACATGCTCGCGTCAGCGGTGAGAAACCGACTGAGCAGGAATCTGTTAGTCGTGGAACATCAGGAAATCAGGCCCGAGAATACGCGCACACTCGAAGGAGTGCCCCTCTTTTTCCGTTTGCACGCTGGGTGGTGGCTTTCTTCTCTCTCTGAGAGCGGCTGTGTTTACCTGTGCGATCTGCAAAGAATTTGTGAGCGTAGGCAAATTGAGTGGAGACTTCACACCGCCCAAGTGCTGCCCGAGATTCTCACGACTTCTGCTTGGATCTTTTTGATCGTACGCAGAGCAGGTGGTGACCTCAGTCCGTTTCGCGACGAGTGCTGCGGGAGGAAACAACACGTTGAGAATTTGCCGCCGTACGCAGATTGGGTAGTGATCGGTCCGGTCGGCTTGTCAAAGGCCAGTGTCACTCGAAGCGAGCCGCTATCTCTGAGTGTTTCGTCGGTTCTTGGGGAGCACTGCAGCGTTCCCAGATTGGCGTCAGTGCCGGAGTTTGACAGCGAGTGCGATCAGCCCTACAAACCATTGCATGACGGGCGGTTTTGTGTCTGAAGACCTCTGCGCGGCGCTCGCGACCAGGCAATTGCCGAACGGCGGATGGCCCGCTCTTTCGTCCTCCTTGCAGTCCTCAGTCGAAGCAAGTGCCCTGGCTCATCTCGCGCTTGCTTCTGATTCAGGTCTGGTCGGCGCTCGGGCGACAACGTTTCTTCTGAATGTGCAAAATCCGAATGGGAGCTGGCCGGCATTTGTCGGCGATGATCATCTGGGCTCATGGACGACGTCTCTTGTCCTCATTGCCCTACGCTCTGTAGCTGAAGCTTCTGGTCAACGATTGCACGGCCGCGAATGGTTGATCCGCTCGGCAGGAAAAGAATCGAACTGGTTCTGGAAGTGGAAGTTTCGCACCACGGACCGGCAGGTCCGCCTTGATCCGGATAAGTTTGGCTGGCCGTGGCTCCCGGACACGAACAGCTGGGTTGTGCCGACAGCCGTGGCCATCCTCGCACTTACTCAACCCGGAACTAAGAGTTCCGAAGCCGGCAAGCGCCGGGTCGAGCTTGGAATTCAGATGCTGCTCGACCGCTGCTGTCCAGGCGGCGGGTGGAATGCCGGCAATGGCATCGTTTACGGATGTCCGATGGCTCCCCATCCAGACGACACCGCCATCGCTTTGATTGCGTTACCTTCCTACGCGCGAGAGCCGGTTGTGACAGCGAGTGTCGACTGGCTCGCCTGCGTCGCCCCGAGACTCCGTGCTCCCTGGAGTCTTGCGTGGTCCATCCTCGCCCTCGCGACGCACCAACGCCCGATCGATCCTCTGGTGCGAAGGCTGTCCGGCTGGCCCTGGCTAAAGGAGGTCGAGGACAACAGCACGCTTGCAGTCAGCTGTCTCGCGCTCCATCCTCGACGAACTCTCGCTCGCTTTGGAATCGCTCCATGACAATCAGTCGAAGGGACCTCCTGATTGGAACTGGCGCGGTCGCCGCCGGGGCTTCTGTTTCGGTTCCATACTTTCTGCCGCGATATCGCAAGGACTGCCGGCCGAGACGGTCGCGCGTCGCTATTCTCCGTATCGAAGACTATGTGCAAAGCATTCAGGATTCCCTGCGGCGCGGATTGCAGATGTTTCCCCTCGACGTAAAGGGCAAGACGGTTGTGCTTAAACCCAACCTCGTCGATTCCATTCCCGGCAATGCGATCAACACGCATCCCATTTTGGTTGTCGCCGCGGCCGAATGCTTCCGGGGGCTTGGAGCAAAAGAAGTCATCGTTGCCGAGGGGCCGGGACACCAACGAGACACGCAATTGGTGCTTTGCGAGAGTGGCTATGAGTCGTTGCTTCGCGAGAATCAAATCGGCTTTGTCGATCTGAACCGCGATGAGCTAATGTCAGTCAATTTGTCGGCAGACTACAGCGGCCTCCAGCGGCTCTGGCTCCCGAGGACGATACTCGGCGCGGATCTTCTGGTTTCCATGCCCAAGGTAAAAACACACCACTGGTCCGGGGTTACGCTCAGCATGAAGAACATGTTCGGGGTGGTTCCGGGGAACAAGTACGGCTGGCCGAAGAATATCCTCCATTGGCATGGCATCCAGGAATCAATCCTCGACTTGTGCGCCACGGTGCCCATCCATTTCGTGATCTCGGATGCCATTATGTGCATGGAGGGCAACGGCCCACTGAACGGATCGCCCAGGCAGCTGGGCTGTGTTGTTCTCGCAGACGATCCGGTAGCCGCCGATGCAACGTGTGCCCGGCTTATGGGTCTCGAACCCGATCGAGTGGCTCACATCCACGGAGCTGCGAAATTCCTGGGAAACTCCTCGCCCCACCTAGTTGAGCAGATGGGCGAAGTTGCGCGGCAGCCGGAGGTGCCGTTTCGGGTGGTTCCGGAGTTCAGATTCCTGCAGTCGGCCGGCTGAAGAAGACCAACGGCCCCGTTGCGGACAAATCACTTCGTGCCTCGTAAGTGGTTGAACAGGCAGCAGTTGACTTTATGATCGGGCTCTGGAAGGGTTACGGTATGTCAAGTTTTATTGCTATAAAACTTGACACACAGTCCGAGAAGCTCCATATTCAAATCATGGCCATGACCGCTCAAACTTCCGCCCGACCGCCGCGTGTCATGCCATCGGTCCGGCAACGAATCGAACGAGGCGGAGAACGTCTATGGCGGCTACAAGATTTTCGCGACCTGCCTTTCCTCGCGGTTGCGCAGGCCCTTTCGCGCCTGACCCGCGAAGGGTTGATTGAACGGCTCAGCAAAGGTATTTACTACCGAAATCGCGAAACAGCCTTCGGCAAGAGCAAGCCCAACCCGGCTTCCATCCGCAAACTGGCATCGCAACGCAAGGCATTGTTTCCATCGGGGCTGGCAGCCGCAAACCTGTTGGGATTCACCACCCAGATGCCAAAACAAGGGGAGCTTGCTACCAGTGCCCTCAGCCTGCCACGCAAGTTGGTCGGGGATGACACGCTCATTCATACGCGACGACCGGAAGCCTGGGCTACTCTCTCGGAAACAGATGCCGCTTTCCTGGATTTCTTACGGCATGGAGCAAAATTCAGCGAATTGCCTCCAGAAGAGACCGTCCGCAAGCTGTTGGCGATTTTGTCGGAACGAGGGCGTTTGAGCCGACTTTTGAGAGTTGCGGATTCCGAACCTCCACGTGTTCGGGCGATCCTCGGCGCCCTTGCCGAGCAACTGGGAACGAATCGCTCTCACTTGCAGCATCTACGAACGTCTCTAAATCCACTCTCCCGGTTCGAGTTCGGGGCGCTCAAAGCCCTGCCCAATGCCACGGCCTGGCAAGCCAAGGAGAAGCGTTAGCCTTGCGACTGTTTGAGCATCCCGATTTCGAGCAAGCGATCCTCCGAGCCAGCGAACACTTCCATCAGCGCAAACTCCGTCCGGCGATCATCGAGAAAGACTATTACGTGACCGAGGCGCTTCGCGTTATCGCTCAAACGAGCGGCGACAAAGTTATCTTCAAGGGTGGCACGAGCCTTGCGAAGGGATGGAACCTGATCGAGCGTTTCTCCGAAGACATCGACATCTTCCTCGATCCCAAAGCATTTCAGCCACCACTGGGAAAGAACGCGATTGACCGGGAATTGAAAACGCTCCGTGATGCTGTGGGCGGGCATCCCGCGCTGGCATTCGTTCAAGAAGAAAGCCAGACCATCGGTGGTTTTGGCCGCAATGACAGATTTTCCTACAACCAGAAATTCGGCGGGCCGGGCGAAGTTGCGAACCGGGTCCTTCTCGAAGCAGGCACGGCCAGCGGCCGCGAGCCGTCGGTTGTTGTCGAATTGCGGTCCTACCTGGGTCAATACTTCGAGGAGAACAAGCTGTCACTCGGCGCCGAAGATGAAACTCCCTTCGTTTTGCGCCTTCTGCATTTTCGGCGAACATTTGTCGAGAAGATGTTCGCAATCCACGGCAAAGTCGAACTCCTGAAACGCGACCGTCAGCCTCTGGGCAGCTACGCGCGGCACTACTATGACCTGTTCCAAATGTCCGGACATCCCGAAGTCCAGGCCATGCTCCGGTCCGCAGAGTACGCCGCGATCAAAGCCGACTACGATGAAATCAGCCGCGAACACTTTCCCAGGAGTTACTTCTTTCCAGAGGGCATGAGTTTCGCGCACAGTGACGCGCTTTTCCCACCCCATGATTTGGCGGCCCTGATTGGTCCGGAGTATGAAGCTCAATGTCGAATGCTGTGCTACGGGCCACATCCGTCCTGGGACAACGTGCGGGCCCGGTTTCTCGAAATGCGCGATGTGCTATAGCCGAAATTCCGCGCCGGGGAAATGGTGCAGGAGCTCCGTCAGTTCAGGCGAGGACAAAGGTGCTGAGTGAGCCTGGAACAGATTCGCTGCGGCTAGCCCAAGAGGCGTATTGGACCTACGAAGATATCGGGGCATTCCTTTTCGTCGCCGTTGCTCTCGACGCAGTCGTTCACCTCGCCGTCCGCTTACATCTGTTAGCTTCGTCCCAATTGCTCGCACCCGGCGCCGCCCTCGAGGCCTTGATCACGGCATTCCTAGCGGCGGCGCTGTACGTAATTCTGAAAATGCATTATCGAAAGCCTGTAGTGGCGCCACTGGGATGGCTCATCCCTAGCAGGTTCTACACCGCAATATCTATCCTCGGCGGTGTCGCTGCAGCACTCGCCATTGCGTATCTCACTCGATGGCGCGGCCACGTGATGCCAGCCATTGCTGCAAAGGACTTTTTTGTTCTGGGATTGTTTCTGGGTCCAATCCTCGAAGAGTCAGTGTTCCGCGGCTGCATGCTTCCGGTGCTGACACGCACTTTGGGAAATGCCATATCTGTTGTCGCTATCGCCGTTCTGTTTGCCGCCTTTCATGCTCCGGGCGATCTCACACATTGGATATGGTTTACTACAACGGGTGCGGCATATGGTTCACTGCGCTTGGCGTCGGGAACGACCACGGCAGCCGCGTTCATGCATGCGACATGCAATTTGACTCTTTTCCTCTCCGCCAAGCTGTAATCGCCTGAGTCCGCGCACAGGGTTTCGCTTGCGTCTGAAGATCACTCGGCTAGACTTATGAGCGCCTACGACAAAGTCTCAAGAGCGATTGGAGGAATGGCAAGGCATTGCGAAATAGAGCCCATCGATTCGGAGAACTGACCTCACGAGTCCTGCGGCAGGCACAGGAACGTGCTGCGGAGTTGGGGCGACGCGTGCCTTGGCAAGTGCTGCTCGAGACTCGGAGCCAGTATCTTGCGTGGCAGGAATTCTACTTCTGGGCGCGGTCAATTATGGAGAGCGAAGGGACAATTCCCGAGTGGCTCGCAAGGAAACTCAACGAAATGTGTCCAGGGTTTCTTGAGGCGGAAGAACGTAAGGCAGGGAGAGACACGAAAGCTGCTGAGCTCGCCGCTGTTCGATTGGGCGAATGGATTGATAACGAGATCTTCGCCTTTGCAGAAAAGAGTGGATGGCTGCCGGCCGTGACCTTCTATGCAGTCCGGGAGCCCAGGTATCAGAGGGCGTCAACATGCTGGTCCGAGTCCGCACAAAAATGGAAGACGACGAAACCTCAGGAATATCCTTCGCTCGAACAGTGGCTTCGTGAAGCAGCCCGATGCGATGAATCTGCTCACTTGTTGCCGGAGATTCGCAAGCAACGACAGTGCTTCGAGCTTGTGGACTCGGCGCGTCTAACGGATGCGGTGTCCCGGTACATCGACTGGGAAGCCTTCGCTTATTGGGCTCGTCCCGCACTTGAACAGGAGACTGTTGTCGACACTGTTGTGCACGAGTTGGATGCACGATGCCCGGGATTTCGAGATTTCAATGCCAGAGAGAGAACTCGAGATGGTGAACTACCAGAAAGTTGGCAGCGGCTGATGTTTTGGATCCGGGATCACTTTTTCCAAGAGGCGAAAACAGAAGGGTGGTACGACGCGATTGTGATCTCTGCAGGTATTCACCCTCGGGCCATTCGGACCATGGAGTATGCCGATCATTGTGATGAACTTTGGAATGGCGATTTACCGATACCTTACCCGCCATTTGAAGTGTGGCGCGGCGACGCTGACCGCTACGTTGATGCCGCCTAGCCCACGGTTTTGAGCATGGTGGGGAAGGTAGGGGTCGAACCCGTACTTAACGTAGTTTGAACACACAGAAGGAGCCAACGACGGCGGATTAAGCAGTCTTTGTGAGTCGAACGCAATCCAAACGGCAAGTGATTCTCGGAATCGGTCAGAGCCTCATCTTGCGCCGATGTTCGATGTCGAGCATGATTTTCGTTCTCACGGTCGCATCGTCACCGAGCGCTACGCTGTATCTCATCTGCGAGTCTTTTTCGATGAGGCGCACGAAGGAATCCCATTCTTGGATTCTGATAGTTCGCTTTCGCGCTTTCAGAAATTGTTTCAATTCGGTTTCCGGCCAGCAGAGAAACTCAACGACGTTGCTGAATTGCCTTCCTGACTTTCTTGAATAGGCTTGCCTAACCTCCGTACTATTCGCTTCGTCGCGGAAACGAGACTTCACAGCGATATCTAGATCTCCAAGTTGTTCCTTCGTGCCGAGGAAGCTGCCGAACACGATCACTGCATCAACTGTGAGGATCTTGTCCGGATCTGCGTTGTACTTCTGCGCTCGCTCAAGCAGTCCAGCCAATGCGAGTTCCGCGGTTGAGCGCTTGATCGTACCGGAAGCAGATGCGTGGACCAGCTTCTCACCTTCGTCGCTCAGCGCATATTCGTTATTCTCTCCAAGCGTAATGTAGCCACCTGCGACTAGTGCTTCGGCAAGTGCGACGGCGGGCTTATGTTCTAGGCTCAGCCTTTCCTGCACTGCGACAAATCGAAAGAGTGGCGATGCCACGCCACAATGTGACGAAAGAAATCGCGGACACGTACCATCGGAATTCCTGCGATCTCTTTGCGGTTGCCGATCTGCATTGTCATTTCGGTTTCTTACTTAGGGCTGTTTCGAGCGTGGCTCTTAACGGACCGCTCGATTTCGATCAAGTGTTCTCGTAACCGAAGAGACTTACTCAGCTCTTCGACATGCTCTTGGACGATGTCCAACTTGACATCTAAGTGTTGGATGTATTCTTTGAGGGCCTTGATGTCCGAGGCAAGCTCGCGCATCTCTTGGAAGAAGACTCCGCCCGGATTTCGTCGATCAGTTCTTCAACGGTTTCAGCCGTGGGCGAGAATTATAGCACGCCGAGGCGAACAATCGGCGAAGATACGATTGGGTCTGCGGTGACATCGTTTGGCTACACTCTTCCATCTAAGGAGCTATGAAAGCCTACGTTTGCAGATGGCGAACGGAACCGATAAATACCGACGCGCACTACCAAGGGACGTTTGACCGGGGTACGCTGAGTTTCAAGATTGTCACCTCACAGTGAAGGGAACGCAACAAGTGCGCGTTCCGTCTGCCTTCTTGTACAGGTTTTGATATGCCGGAAGAAGATGTTCCCTCGCATTGGCCTTCTGCACCCCGGACAGCGCCTCGTAACGAGCGCATGCTTCTGGTTCCCGGGTACCGGTGGTGGGACTGTGTCATCGCTGATAGGCAGCGAGTAGCCATCGACGAGCCAATCGCGAACTTCGTTACCTAGAAGTGCGCAATTCAACTCCGATCCGCGCTTCTTGCAGAAGTCTTGAAATGCCCGCTCGGTAACAAATCCATCAACGATCTTCAGTTTTCCTTCCACGATCCATTCCCGGACTTGCCCTATGTCGACGCCAAGGAGTCTTGCAGCGCTCCCCCATGAGTAGCCAGTTGCGTTCTTCCGAAGTTTGTGGGGGGCACCTCCGGCTGCTTCAGTCGGTGTACTGCCGACCGCGATTCTATCCTCCAGTATGGCATTTAAAGATTTCGCCGATATCCTTGGATCACGTACTCTCAATGATCCACCGGCAATGAATCGGCGAAGCTTGGAAGGGCCAACATGCAGCATTTCCTGCAGCGCCCGGAATGACCAGCCATCTTTGACCTTTACGCTCAGCCCCAGCGATTTGAGACGAAATCGAACGGCTCCCTCGGAGCGCCCCAACCGCTCTGCAATCCGCGCTGCGGTTTCGTAGCCAGCCAGTTCCCAGAGTTTTCTCTCTTCGTGTTCGGTCCAAGGACGCCGGCCGCGAGCTTGCGTTGACTTAGGAATCCAGCCTTGCCCGCGCGCAAATCGAGAGGGAGCATTGCTCGGCACCCCAGGATAGAGCTTTCGCACCGTTTTGATGGCCTGACGTTTCTTTTCGCCTCCTTGCTGGTATCCCTCCCGTAGCAATTCCTTTATTTGTGGAGGCCAGTTTCGCGGGGAAGGATGGCTCTGGTTTCCGGCTGCACGCAATGACCGCAACCGTTTCCAGCAATCGGCGCGTGTCAGGCCAGCGCGGAGGGCTAGCACCTTGTTGGTAGCCTCGCGGATTCCTTGTGGGCCGTGTTTCATTCCCACAATCAGGATCCGGTCCATCTCCGGCAGCCAAGCCACCACACGCTTGTTGCCGCTGGCATGCGCACTCAGTGCGCGTTCCATAGCAGACCCCACAGCTGCCTTGACTACGTCCATGCCAGGCGCGTGCCCCAAGTCACCGCTCGCGGACGCCAGGCCAATCAACGTACTGTCGTCATTCGCTTTCTCTCAGTTCCAGAATTCGCTGGGACGGATCTTGCAACTCCCGCGAAACACACGTAGCCCCTCAAGCAATGACGATTCAGAAAAATTCAGATGCGCGGACTAGTGATTTAACGAATCAGTAGTCCACAACCCCGAGAAGAACGACGACGAAGGCGCACAGCGAGGGAATTCAGCGGCAAAGTGCCCTGGATTCACTTCTCTGATTTCCGAGATACGGGACATCTCATCCCTCCTCCCGGTCCACCAGTGACATTACTACGCCGGTGACGCGGCCCACGATCTCCGCGTCGATCGGATAACGAACTCTACGCAATTGCTGGCCGGACAGCGGACCCGGAATCAGAAAAAGCTGACTCCCATCCAGGTCGCACCAGCAAACTACGCAGCTCTCGCGTGTTTCGACAAAATAGATCGGCCGTTCGTATTCGTTCGGCCAACCTCCAGTTTTGATCGATCTTTGCCGAGAGTCGACCTGCACGACGGAGCCCGGCCGAAGCAGGGGATACATCGTGTAGTCCTTGAGTCCGATATAACCCAGGATCGAGTTTCTGAGATCCACCTGCTGGAGCAATCCCAGCTGAATCTCTCCCCAGGTCTCGAACATCCTGGAGATGAGATTGGTTTCGTTCAGCTTTTCCGCGCTCCGCAGACCCACGGGTGCCACGATCGTTTGGCTTGGCTTCTTTTGCACTGGCCCGACCAAGTGGGTGTGTGGAAGCTGTGGCGACATGGGTCCCTCATTGTTGCCGAGCAAACCAAGGCCGAAGAAACCGAAGACCTCCTCGGGACTCAGTCTGTAGATCCGGCTCAGAGTGTAGAGCTTGAACAATCCCGGTACATGCTCGCCCTTTTCAATCTGCAAAAGAAACGAATGCGAGATGCAGCAATCCGGGTTTCTTTCTGCTGATGCGATCTCATGACTCAGACGTTCGACTTCGTGGGTGGATAAATGGGCGCGGAGCCGCGCCGCTTTCAGCCGCTGTCCAGCTTCGGGGCTCGGTCTTGAGGCCAACATCGAATGGCCCAAAGGTGAGATGCCGCATAGTAAGCGGAATTCAGACCTTTGTCCACCGGTACTAAGCTCATCTTTCGAAATCGGAACAACATAGTGTTGCAAACATTACTTCGGGGCTGTGTGAATCCGGTGAAAAATCTATTCAGTGGTTGGAATGCCAACCACCCGAGGGCGTTTTACTCGTGATTGCAAGCATTAAGGAACCCTAGGCCGATGCTACGTATCTAGCTTGGGCGGTTGGAATGCTGCCCAGAAGGAAATCTCTTGTGACAAACATCCCGCTGCGGCTTTAAACAGAAGACTGTTTTCTGCAGTCAGGTATCTGAAGGGCTCTTTGAGGGGGAGGGCCCAGCGCCAGAGTTGGCGAGATCACGCCGCTTACGTTTTCTCGGCGATCCTCCTGCACCCGCGGAAAGCAGGAAGCGGGGCCGAAGGTGGGTTCTCAGAAGAGGTCCTCAGCCAGTACCGACCTCGCCGATCGAGTCAAAGCCATCATCGAAGACAAGGGCCTCAGCCTTCATGGCGTTTCCCAAGCCACAGAGGCGATATTCGGACGCAACTCACCACAGTTTCTCCCTCACAATTTCTATTACGAACTGAACCTTGGAACATTCAGCCCTAGCCTCCATCAACTCTTCGCACTCAGCAAGATCTGCAATTACCGGTTCTTCGATTGGCTGCATTTGTTTGGGATGGATGTGGAACAGATTTCCCGCCTGCAGATCTTGCTGCCAACAAAACGCACAATGGTGCTCGAGTCTTCGTTGAACGATCCCAATGCGTGGGTGCAGTGGTTTCGGAATAAGTTGAACCAGGTGACGGTGCCTCCCGTCGCACCTCTGAGTCGGTTGCTGCAGGCGGGCACGACAGTTCGAGAAGACTCGTTGCTGAAGCTGAATCGCTCGAATTTCATTTACGCGAAAATTGGACGCGAGGATGCGCTCGCATTTCCCGATCTCCTTCCTGGCAGCATCGTACGCATCGCCCCAACAACGCGGGATGCTCTACATGAGATCGGGTCCCGCCGCTTGTTTCTCGTCGAACACTCGCGCGGAATTTGCTGCTGTCGCCTGCTGGCCGGAGCAGGACGAAAAGTAACACTGGTCAGCACGCAAATGCCATACGCTCAGGTTCAATTGAAACTTCATCACGAGGCAAAGATCTTGGGGGTGGTTGATCTCGAAATCCGGCTCTCGGCTGGCGGAGAGAAGGCCTGGGTTCCCAGCCAACTGGCAAAGCGATGGATGCCGGAACAGCTAACCAACGCCGTTCCGAAACTCGGTCAGTGGCTTCGTTCGGCGCGAGCTAAAGCGGGGCTGTCTTTGCGGGAGGCATCCCAGCTGAGCCGAGAGATCGCAACCCTTCTCAATGACGATCGTTATTTCATCTCGGCCAGCTCACTGTCTAACCATGAAGCCGACGGCACAGTGCCGAAACACTTTCAGAAGGCCGTAGCCATGTGCCTGTCCTACGCTGTCCCCTTTCGCGCGTTTCTTCGCATATTGGATATTCCCGACGAAAACGCAGGAAAGGAAGCGATCCCCGACGGGTTCATCCCTAGGCCAGAGCCGCACGAAGAGACAGGCGCCCGTGAACCTGACCATGCGGGATTCTTAGGCGAGTTGATGCGCCAGATGGGTGAGATTCCTCTGTTCCTGAGGCATGCCGTCAATGATCTTTCCGGCTTACCGTCAGGTTCCTTGCGCACTGTCTTCTGGGTCGGAGGCGTCAAAGACTCCCTACATCCATACTTGGACAAGGCATTGCTTGTCAGCGTGGACCGGCATAAGAAACGCCCGGTTGACACACGGTCGCGCCCCGTGTGGGAGCAGTTGTCTTACGTGGTCATGAAGCGCGATGGCAACTACCTGGTGGGCCCCTGCGGGATCGAGAATGGTTCGCTGCTCATGCACCCTGATTCAGAGCACCTGAGCTCGCAAGAAGAGTTCCGCAATCACCGCGATGCAGAAGTGATTGGCCAAGTCCGCGCGATTATGAGGAAGTTGTGATTTGCACAGCTTTCGGTGCCGGTCCGCGTGTGTAGAACAGGTAAAGACGGATTTATGGACAGGAGAGGGCTGATGAGAACTTGCAAGAAGAGCAAGTTCTCCCGATTCGGCAAGAGAATTGGGGGATTTTTGGACAATTCACGCTTGTTATGGACGAATCCGGCCGCGTTTGCTTAGCCTTCAAATCAGTGGACCACCTGCCGTCCAATTCATTCCATGAGCGAAGGCCACAGTCGATCCTGGGTCCCAAGTGAGCTTCGCTGGCTTTTTGACAGAATCAAACCGCTTCTCCATTTACACCTGGGCAGCTTCCTCTCGATTACAGCGGGCAGCGCGCTGGGCCTCGTCACCCCTCTCGTCCTCAAATGGCTCATCGACCGAATCATTCCGGGCCGACACATCGGACTGCTCATTCTTGCAGTGCTACTGATCTTCCTGGGTTCGCAAGGCAAAACGGTCTTTGCAAGTCTCGCGAGTTATTTGATGCTAAACGCGGCTCTACGCATGTCCGTCAGTCTACGAATGGAGCTACTACAACATTTGGACTCATTGTCGGCAGACTATTACGAGAAAACGCCAATTGGTACGATTGCGTATCCGCTGCGAGAGCCAATCGAAGAGATCGCATATTTCGGGTCGGACCTCATTCCAGCGATCCTGCGCACATTTCTTACAACCGGGTTCACCGTGACCACGATGCTGGCCCTGAGTCCTCGACTCACGATCCTCGTCCTGCCGTTCATCCCAGTGTTTCTGATAACGAGACAACACTTCCGGAGCAAGCTCACGAACGATTCCGATATCGCTCAAAGAGATCGTATTTGTTGGAGCAATTTCCTTGAGGAGCACCTCGCCAGTGCAATTCCGATTCAACTGCTCAGCCGAGAAAAGCGACAAGAACGACGGGCGTTCTGCCTGATGGCTCGATCCGCACGGTCGCAGGAGAGACTCTTTCGAACCGGTGTGTGGTTCACGCTGTACACGTCATTAGCCGTGGTATTGGCGATGTCTGCCGTGGTCGGGTACGGTGGCTGGAGGGTCGTTGCCGGAACTCTGAGTGTCGGAAGCCTGGTTGCATTTTATAGTTTCGTGACCCAGTTGTTCGATCCTCTCGCGGGCGCAGCAGAGCTGTATTCGAGAGCGCAGAAGACTTTCGCCGGCATCCGGGTGATTCAGTCCATCCTAGCTCTGCGGCCTACAGTGATCGATTCGCCCGGAGCTCGCCCTATGGTGTCCATGACCACAGCCATCGAGTTCAGCGGAGTTGAGTTTGGGTACGAACGGCAAAAACGAATGCTTCGTATCCCCTCCCTTCATATCGCTGCCGGCGATAAATTAGCGATCGCCGGAGAGAATGGTGCCGGCAAAAGTACACTGGCGAAACTCATCGCCCGCATCTACGACGTGGACTCGGGGTCGGTGCGGATCGGCGGCGAAGATGTGCGGGACATCCGACTCAAGAGTCTGCGGAGCCATGTCTGCTATTTGCCAAGGGAACCAGCCTTGTTTGACGGAACTGTCGCTTTCAATCTCCGCTTTGTAAGGCCGACTGCATCGGATGAGGAATTTCAGGAAGCGGCGGGAACGGCAGGAATGTGCGATCTCATTCGCAGTCTCCCCCAAGGCATCGAGCAGAAAATTGGTCCTAGGGGCTGTCAACTGTCCGGAGGCGAGCGTCAACGCCTGGCCATTGCAAGGGCGCTCCTCCAACGCCCGCAGATCCTGATCCTGGACGAAGCAACATCGTGCCTGGATCCGTATTCCGAAGAACTGATCATACGAAGAGTTCTTTCTTATCTGAGTGCGTCCACAATCGTGGTCGTCTCTCACCGGCGTTCGACTTTGTCTTACTTTGGAAGAACAATCCATATGTCAGCTGGCGAGATTGTGAGCGATCAGAAACTTGTTGCTACAGTCAGTACCTCACTGGTGGAAGACTCCATCAGCCGCCTCCCTTAATATCTTTGCCGAAGTAGAGAATGCCCAGAGCTGTGATCGCGGCTAACCAGATTTTCGCCGCCAACTCTTGGCCGAACTGCAGTTCTTCGCGGCTTTGCCTTTTTCTCTTGTCTTCATAGTTCCAAATTCCGTAGTACTCGAGCCAGAACCACATGGGGGGCACGAGCACCCAGATCATGATCAGGACCGCTTTTTGAAAGCCCACGCTCGTAAGGCGCTTTTCTGAGTCGGGCGAGGGCACCGGCGCATGGGGCTTTGCTGTTTCTTCGGTTTGGCATGCATCGACATGCGGAGTGCCAGGTGAGTCAAAGTTCCGACAATTTATTCGCGCGAAACCATACCACACGCTGTAGAGGAGTAAGGCGGTAGCCAAGAAGCCCATCACGGTCTGAACGCGAGAAAAAGCGAAAGGTCGTGCCCACCAAGGACGCTGACCTGGTGTCGGTTCCCCGTAGATTCCTTGCGCTGCCTTTTGTTTGTTGAACCACCACATGGCGACCTCATCGTAATTTAGGATGCCGTGAAGTTTTCCGAGGGCCGCCGAAATTATAGTGCACGACGCGAAGGGCGAGGTAACTTGTCGTCAGGCTGAAGTTGCTAGCGAGGCCCGTTCACTCCGCAAACTTTCGTGATGACAAAATCAACGGAGCCGACCGCCCCGACCGACGGGCAGACCTTGTCATGTCCCTCTATATTGCTAACTCCGAAATTCGAGGCTTGATAGTATTCCTTTGAGGGCAAGAGTGAGATCAATGCGTGCGGTTCTCACGATTCATGGAATCGGCGTCTTCGGCGGATGGGGACCTTGGCAAGGACCAATCGCGCGGGTCCTTGCGCCTCACTTTCACTGCATCACGATCAAGTATTCACACTATCGCTGGCTTGGATTCTTCTCCGCTGTTGTGGAGCCGCGGGCGCTTCTCCTTGGGTTAGGGATCCTCTTCGTAACGAGAAGATGGCACAGCGTTCCCCACCTCTGGGCTTGGATTGTCGGACTCTTTGTGATTTCGTGTATCGCCGCTCAGATTCGGCACCGAATGGCTCTGTCCCATCTGCTTATCGAAAGCTCGCATCGACTTCCGTTCGGCTTCAGGCCTCATGTGATCGCACACAGTATGGGTACGAAATTGATTGGGACTGCGCTGAAAGAGTATCCACAGGTTCGGCTTGGGAGCGTTGTGTTGACCGGGTGTGTTCTCCCGACGAATTATCCGTGGCGCAACGTAAGAAGGTCGAATCCACGCGCTTTCGAACGGGTTCGGAATGAGGTAGCCAGCAAGGACCTCGTGCCGTTGCTCGCCCATCTCGGGCACCAGTTAGCAATCCTGCGTGGATACGGCAAGGCTGGGAGGGTCGGATTCGATCTTGTGCCGAGATGGGTACACAACCTGGGTTCGCCGAACGCGGTCTGCGGCCAATGCAGTGCGGCGCCACCGCCTGCCCCTATTCATAACGTCACGAGTGCTTACGGTACGCACAGTTCTGCTTTTGCAACACCAGAGTTTGCGGCGTATTACTGGCTGCCATTCCTCTGGAATATCGACCCGGTAGAATATTCTCTCTTCTTGGAGTTGTGCTTAGATGCGAACGAACACTACGAAAACCACAATTGGCCACAACTTCGCGGGGCCGAGGAAGAACTGTTGTATTCGGAATGGCGATGGGCGGGAGGCGCTACCTTAGAAGCTCATATTGAACGCCATGTATCGATTCATCCTCGAGGTCAGACCACTACGACTTCGGTCGCTGCGCAGGTCCTGCAGAAGATGTATGTGGACATTGCCGCCGCGTCACAGGCTTATCGTGACCGTGGAGACGATTGGCAGCGCAAAATCGCGGCCCTACATCCTGTCGCCGCGATGATAGGGGCAATCGACGTCATCCTCAGCTAACATGCCTACCATTCCTGCGGACAAACTCGCAGTCATTCTGCGGCGTCTCGCACAAGAGCGCTCCGACGATGACGCCTGGAAGACCTTATATCTGCTGATGTGGCCGCTTGTTTTTGCCACCGCCTATCGCACCTTTCGAGGAGATCGCGACTTGTCCGCAGATGCTGGTCAAGAGGTCTTTCTCAGACTCTATCGCTATGCGCACTTCGAAGAATTCATTGAAAAGCCGGAGGCCTTTCCCGCCTACGTGTCGGCGATGTGCAAGAACGTTAGCCGTGACTACCTGTCAAAAATCTTGCGTGAACCTCAGCTGTCGGAAGCAGAGTTTCAGGAGAGTCTGGTTGCATTTGAACAGGAGCGGTCCCGCGATGCGGTCAGCCCCGAGCTGTCCGCAATCCGGTCGGGCGAGGTCTCAGCATTTCTCTCTTCCCTTGATCCCAACGACCGGGAGTTAGCAGACCTTTTGCTCATGGGGGCAGGCACCTCCCAGGTGGCGGAACGCCTTGGTTTAACCTATGCGAACGCTGCGGTTCGAATTCACCGGCTAACCCAATTAGCCCGTAATGCCATGAAAACAGGATAGTTACTTTTATTATTGCCGAATGTAAAAAAGACCGCTCAAGACCGGTCTCTCTTAATGAAACGGGAAAAGGTCCAATGAACAGAAAAGACAAATTCGGCAAAGATGCGCTGTCGCTTCCAACCAACATTGAGAACGCGACGCGGGAGCACGTTCGAGACAGTCTGCCCTCGTGGGATGCCAAGATCCGTGCGCGGCGTGCCGAGCGCCTCCGCATTTCTCCGGAACAAGCGGCTAACATTGATGCCAAGCCTCTATTCATGCTTGAAATCGAAGATCGAGCGATGACGGAAAACCGGACTGTCGATGCTCTGCTGGAGGAGTATCGGACTAGACTGCGACAATCTACCTATCCGACGCCAGCATGTTTGCTGCCGGATGAGGTGGTGGCTTACACCGAGGGTGCGCTGGCGTTGGAGCGTCTTCAACATGCCGATACCTGCAATGCTTGCGCCACTCTTCTGGCAGGAGCGGTTCCGGGCGATGAGGCTGCAGGCGAATTCGTCGACGCTCTGCGCACACCAGCACCCATCGGTGTCGAAGCTGAGCAGCAACGGATGCCTGCGGCCGCCGCGAGATGGCCGGGCTTCGACTGGGGATTTGCTGAAAGGTGGGCCGGAGCTGTAGTTATTCCAGCCGTCACCCTCATTGCGATCTATGTGCTTTCTCTGAGGGTCGACTCGAACGCTACCCGTCAGACGTTTCTGCATAATCCTTTGCCGTGGATCTCTGGTTTGGTAGTCGCCCTTTTAGGTTGGTGGTCTGTCACCGGGTTGAAACGGCACCCTGTACTCCGAAGCGTTGGTATCGGTCTCGCAGTTACTGCGGTGCTTGCCAGTTCGTTCGTGGCTGATTTTCGTCATAGTCAGTCCTCTGACCGTGATCTCGCTATCAAATCTGCGCTCGATCAACTCACGCAGATTTCGGTCAATTCACTGCAGAATCGCCAAGTCAATGGAAAGTTCATCGACGTCCAGCATTCGTCCGGGCCACTGCAAATCCAGACCGCCGAAATTTCACGGTCCCAGGTTCGCTATATCGCAACGAGCAAACAAGTGCCTGGGCAAGCAGTTGCAGACATTGGAGACAACGGTGGTGGCGAGATCAAGTGGGAAGAAGGGGATAAGACCATTCGGCAGCTACAATTCTTAATGGGCAAACTCCACAATGAAGGAGGAGTTGTTACGATCCAGCTCTCGGACGGTCGTTCCTACAATCTCAAGGGAACAGACCTCGGAAATCTAGCCGCCAATACTCCGGTTTTTGCGGTTGTCGACCCCAGTACGGAGTCGGTCCACTCACTGCAAATACTGAATCGCGCCTCGCAGGAGGCAATGGTTCCCGGGCCCGTGGATAAGAGCAGCAACTAGATTATTAGAAAAGCGCTCGCACGTTTCGGCAATAGTCGGTCGATTCGTTTTGGAGACTCGCCCTTCCAGACGTCGGCAAGAAGATAAGCTTTCAGAAGATACATTCTCTGCCGGGTGATCCAACTCCGTTGGCAACATCGCCTCTTCACTTCTTTGACCTAGGCCTTCCCATCTGAATTGGGTCGAAAACTGCACAAAGCGGGCTATTCAAGATCCGACAAACTTCACACAAGTACTTGAAAGTGCGGCGATGCTCATCTGCTCCTGATGAGTTTCAGAACGACTTCCTTTTTTGCTGGCATCGAGCGTGTGAACCATGGCACATTGCGCGGCATACCACAGATTTCCGAACGACTTCCTGGGTGAGGTCCAGCCTATGCACAAGGTCTCCGATTCCGTGCGAAGCACACATGGCCAGGACGGCGCCATCGTGCTTGATGTCCGGCAAGGTCAGATGTTCAACCTCAACCTGGTCGGATCGAGAATTCTGGAGTTGCTCGAGTCTGGTTCCACCGAAGAACAGATTACGGATGCTATCAGCCGCGAATTCGGCGCCAATATCGAAACAGTAAGAAAAGACGTCGCGGAGTTTCTGCAAGAGTTGAAGGAACACCAGCTCGTAGATACCGCTCAGACAAGCGGATAGTTCTGACTTGGAGCCCAATGAGTGAGCAAAGTGATCACGTGATTTACCGAGTCCTGGTCTTTGGGCGCGAGGGTACGGAGATCCTTCTGACGCGCTCAGATTCAGGCGTGCAGTTTCCCGAGGTGACCATACCCCGCTGGGAAAGGCTCGCGGAGAACATCACGTCTCGGATGAAGCAGGAATGGGGCGTAGAAGTCGTTTGTTTGTTTGAACCGGACTGGCCGCTGGCTGATGAAACCTTCCGATACATAGTCACCCGACACTGGCGCGTGTGTGGATCACGGCCAGCACCCCTGCAGTGGATACCTGTGACCGAACTTGCCGCGAACTTGTTCGTTAACTTCGACGACTTCCGAGTGGTGCACGAGTCACTTGCTAAGTGCCGACAGTCACCATCCGATGCCGAGATAGGGGCGTTTGCTCGGTTAAGTTGGTTCGAGCAAGTGTGCAAGTGGGCCGGACAAGCGCTCGCGCCAAGGGGACTTCATCTTACCGGAGGCTTTCGACAGTTGAACGCCTGCACTACGTTCAGCCTCATTCGCTTCGAAACGAACGGACCTGCGGTCTGGTTTAAGGCAGTCGGTAAGCCCAAGGAGCGGGAATTTTCGATCACAGTTTCGCTCGCGCAGCTCTTTCCTGATTACGTTCCCGAGCTTCTTGCCAGCAATTTGCTATGGAATGGATGGCTGACTTCAGAATTCAATGGTGCAGAACTGGTTGAACGGCGTGAACTCGAAGTTTGGAAGCTTGCAGCAAAAAGGCTAGCAAGTCTGCAAATCGAATCCCTCGGCAAGGTGATGCAATTTCGTGGCGCCGGTGCTCACGACCTTAACCCGGCAGAACTCTCGACGATGATCGATCCATTCTTGGAGATCATTGGCGAACTTATGGCCCAGCAGTCGAAGATTCCTCCGAGTGTTCTGACTCAGCAAGAACTTGCTTCTCTCGGCGAACACATCAACGACGCGCTCGCAGTAATTGACCACTGGATTCCTGAAGCATTAGGACATCTTGACCCTAATCCGGGAAACATCATGATTGCTCCAGGCCGATGCGTGTTTCTCGATTGGGCGGAAGCATATGTCGGCCACGCGTTTTATACGTTCGAATATCTGCTGGAGCACTTCCGGCACACCTTCGGCGATGACGAACAATTGAAAAGAGAGCTGACGGAATCTTATGCCGCCCAATGGCGAGACACCGTTTCGTGCCGTGCCGTCGCTGATGCCCTAGCCGTCACACCCTTGCTGGCCGTCTTCGCCTACGCCGCCGGCGGCGGACTCGCCTGGGACCGTGAAAGCTTGCGACAACCGTCCTTCGCTGGTTACTTGCGGGGTCTGGCACGGCGGATGAACCGCGAGGCCAACCGAATAATCGAACGGAGGCCGCAATGCTGCATGTGACGACACGAAGGAATCAGCAGAAACAGAGGGCCGAATCTGGTCTGCCCCCATCGAGTCTTTCCGCTGCGGCGGTCCAGAGGATGCTTTTTCTGAGAGCTTACATCCAACTGATTCGTGCTGATCTCTATCTGCGAAAGGGCGATTTTGCAAAGTTGCGCGATCGGGTTCGTACATTTCCCCGTGCTCAGGGTGCACCTGAGCCGGATGCGATCGAGAGCGTTTGCCGCGCAATCGATACAGCGTGCATTTGGTATTGGAAAGAGGTCCTCTGCCTACAGCGTTCAGCGGCAACTGCATGTGTGCTGAGAGCAGCGGGGATACCGGCCCAGATGATCATCGGTGTGCAGCTGATGCCATTCCGTGCCCATGCGTGGGTAGAAGTCAACGGTTGCGTTGTCAACGACAAACCATACATGCGGGACCTGTACATGACTCTGGACTGCTGTTGATGCGAAACGAGAACAGCCATGAGCATTCAATTCGGCGAGTGTGACTTCGGCGGTGCCCCTCTCGACGAGCACGCGCTCGAAAAGGCATCCGAGATCCTCGGACGTTATTGCGGCGATAGGCAGGAATCGTATCGAGGCGCAAATGTCATGATGCTTTACCGAGCCTTTCCGACTACGGAGGAGGCGACCAAAGAGGTGCAGCCTTATGCCCTCGGATCGAGTGCGGTTGTTACCTGGGACGGGCGCCTCGACAACGCGGCAGATCTCATCCGCGAGGTGGGTGGAAACGTTTCAGACCTCGACACAGATGTAGCCATCGCAGCGGCCGCTTACGATCGTTGGGGCACCAACTGCTTCGGCAAGCTGATCGGCGACTGGGCTATCGCCATTTGGGATGCGCGAAAGCGTTCTATTCTCCTGGCACGCGACTTCACAGGAATCCGGCATCTTTACTACAGGTTTGAAAAGCGACGCCTGACCTGGAGCACGGTCCTTGATCCCCTGGTGCTGTTAGCCGACCACCCGCTCGACTTAAACGAGGAGTACATTGCCGGCTGGCTGTCTTCATTCCCTCAGCCTGCGCTGACGCCGTACAAAACAATCCGCGCCGTACAGCCGTCTTGCGTTGCTTGTTTTACAGCACAAGGCCAGCAGCAACACAAATACTGGAACTTCGATCGAGGGAAAAGAACGTGCTATCGCTCCGACTCCGAATATGAAGAGCACTTTCGCTCTCTCTTTAGGCGAGCGGTCAAACGACGGCTTCGCTCGAACGGCTACGTCATCGCGGAGTTAAGCGGTGGGGTCGATTCATCGTCGATTGTCTGCGTTGCCGACGACGTCATCGCAAACGAAGGTGGGCCTGAGTTGAACACGCTCTCCTATTACGACGACTCGGAACCAAACTGGAATGAGCGCCCTTATTTCAGTTTGGTCGAAAAAAAGCGAGGGCGTACTGGCCATCATATAAATATCCAGGGCAGCAATGATTGGCAACCATTCGATGGTGATGCTCCAGTCGCATGGACGCCTGCTTTTTCGGGGAAGCCGACCAATGTCCACAAACAGTTTGTGGAGGCCCTAACTGCACGGGCGAACCGGGTATTACTCAGCGGAATCGGCGGTGACGAGGTCTTGGGGGGAGTTCCGAATGCGTTGCCGGAGCTTGCAGACCTGTTCGTTCGAGGCCAGCTTGGCCCCTTGGCCCACCAACTGAAAGCGTGGTCTCTGAGCCTACGGCGGCCATGGATTCACTTGTTCCGCGATACTGTCTTGCTATTTATACCTGCATCTCTGCGCGGGACACAGCCTGCGAAAACGAGCCACTGGTTGAACCCCGCCTTCGCAAAACGATGTAAGTTCGCCCTCATCGGCTACCCGTCTAGGATAAAGGTGTTCAGAGGTCTGCCGAGCTTTCAAGAAAACATCTCCACTGTGGATGCATTGCGGAGACAACTTGCCTGCTCGGCCCTGCGGACGGACGTACCTCACGAGTACCGCTACCCATACCTTGACCGTGATCTGTTGGAGTTTCTTTTCTCTATTCCCCGCGAACAACTGCTTCGACCAGGTCAGCGCCGATCCTTGATGCGTCGTGCGCTCAGGGGTGTAGTTCCGGACGGAATCCTAGATCGAAAGCGAAAGGCTTTCGTGAGCCGGACTCCAGCGTTGGCGCTCCGTGCGTCATTAGCCAAACGCCAGGGCGGAACAGAAGTTTCTGTCCTCGGTGCTCTCGGCATCCTTGATGAAGAAAACCTCGCGGTCGAGATCAGGAAAAACTTGTCGGGCGAAGAGGTGGCACTTGTCCCATTGTTGCGCGTGCTCATCCTAGAGTCCTGGTTGCGCAGTCTTATGGCGAAGGGTGCCGTTGCCCCGAAAAGACCGGATCAAGCGCACCCTCTCCCGGTCTTCGAGGCTTGATCTCAGCTGAGAAAACTTAACGAAAGGAGGTAGCGATCATGAACTACGAGAAACCAGAAGTGGTCGAGTTGGGCCCGGCGTCAGACTGCATCCAGAGCAGTATGAAACCGATCGGCGTAACCGAGACCCATTCTCCGTACCTGCCAACCACCGGCGCCTATATCGCCGATGAATAGCTTGCAAACTCGGAGCGGCTCGAAACTGTGTGGCCGCTCCGGTTTTCTTTGACATTAACGAAGGATCACAGTTTCGCTCTTAGCTAAGAACAACTTAAGGAAAGGAGGTACGGACCATGAAATACGAAAAACCTGAAGTTGTGGCTCTCGGACCAGCATCCGATTGCATCCAGAGCAATAACATCAAGCCGAACGGCGTCCTGGAAACGCACGCGCCATTCAGACCGAGCACTGGCGCCTATCTAGCCGATGAGTAATTCGCAGCTCGCGGGGCGGCCCGTCATTTCCGGTCGCCCCTATTTACTGTTGAGGTGCCCCTCCAGCCAGCGAATCATGCGGGTGCAGAAATCCACTTGATTCGAGTAGCTCCATTCCTGTGCTGGAGAATGTCCTTCGCCAGAATATTTAGCGTACTCGACTTCCTTTCCAAGCCTCCTCAGGGCCACGAAAGTCTGATCCGCCAAAAAAGATGCGACGACAGGATCATTCGTACCTTGCACTATGAGTACCGGCGTTTGAACCCTGTCAAAGTAGAAGAAAGGGGAGTTCTCAATGAATGCCTCTCGATGCTCCCACGGAGTCCCTCCGACGCCGACTTGCCCATATTCATTGAGAGCAATGCCGTAGGCAGTGCCGTCATCACGCATCTCGCCATATAAGCTGAGCAAATCGCTGTCGCCTGCAATTACGACTGCGGCCCTGAATCTATTTGTTTGCGCAATAAGAGCAAGCGTGCTGTAACCTCCAAAGCTATGTCCGATGAGGGCCAAACGATCCGGATCGGCGTATCCAAGTTCGATTACCTTATTGATACCGGGAAGAACCACTTTGGCCAGGGAGAGCATTGAAGTGCGCGGACGCAGCGGCGCATCGGGAAGGAAAACAGCGAAACCACGCGTAGCGAGAAGTTGCATGTTAAGGGGTCCAGTTTGGGCAAGGCCAAACCTGTCTAATCGATTCGAAAGACGGACTCCACCATAAACATACGTTACCAGCGGATAACGTTCCGCGGGTTGGTAGTCGGGAGGCAGTAGCACCACCCCTTGCAGCTTCTCGCCATCGTCGCTCAACCAGTTGACGAGGCGAGCCTCCCCCATGAATTTCGGGTTAAAGGCGGGGTTGAGATGAGTGACTTGCTGAAACGAACCAACTCGGGGACTGCCAACCCAAAGGTCGGGGGCATAGATGCCATCTTCTGCCACGAAGGCGATTTGTCCACTATCGACGTTAGAGGCGATCGAGGGAACATCGAGAATGCAGGTGTAACAATAGCCTTGTTCCAGGATCTTGCGACTCTGCCCGTTTGCTAGATTGACGGCGTAAATTCCATCCTGCTTGGCTGTGGCATCGTGTGTCAGAACGAGAATCCAATACTGGTCGAACGGACGGACAACATCGTTCCAGTACGAGATTATCTGCGTTATTTCTCGGTCACGAATTTCATTGATGGGACTGACCTGCGTACTTGCGAGGTCGCCGCTGAACACTTTGCCATCTTTCAAGAAGTAAATCCTGTGACACACCGCGTCCCAGAGCGGTGCTTCTTTCGCCCCTACTCCAGAAAGGTGCAGAAATTGTTTGACGATCTGCCAAGATTCTCCGACGAGACTCAGAATGGAATAGATGGAATCTTGTGCATCTTTGCTCACGGTTCGCACGCACAACTGCTTGCCATCAGGTGACCAGCTAAACCCTCTTCCGTCGGACTCGATGCGCAGATCTGACGCTGCAGTCTGAAAAGCGCCGCCATTAATATCGACGACTTTCAGATCGAAGAGAATCTGTTGGGAACCTGGTGCTTCGAAGCGGGTGGCTTCAGTAAGCGCGAGATGTGAGCCGTCTGGGGAAAACTTGTAGGTTCCGATCTGGCCGTGAACCAGCTCGGTAGTCTTACCGCCTTCGATCTCAGCGAGTTCCAGGGACATGGAGTAGGTCATTAGATTCCACGGGTCCGACTCCCGTTGAGTTGAATTGTCATAAATCGCGACTGTACTCCCCGGCGTTTCCAGGCGATCCACGTTAGTGTTCGACTGATTCCGACCTTGAGGGGATTCTGCGGAGCGGGCAAAAAGAATTTGCCGTCCATCAGGACTCCACTCAAGCGGAGCTACGGCAGCGATTACTCTTGAGACTTTGCGTAATGTTCCGTCCTTTGTGCTCCACGTCCAGACGGATGGCTTTCCCCCTCCGTCACGGTCTGACAGAAAGGCCAGGTACTTGCTGTCGGGTGACCACATAGGCCACCAATTGTCGAATTCTTCTTCGGTGATTACATGCTGCTTCTTGGTAGCCGTCTCGAAAACATAGATGTCGGCATTCCTTCCCATCCAGGGTATGCCACTCGCGACCGGCGCAACCGGCGATGCGTGGGTTCGAACAACCGTACACACGAGCCATTTTCCGTCTGGTGAGAACTGAACCCGAGAGCCAGGTGCAAATTCACGAGCGGTTATCGTGTCCTCTATGCTCAAAGGTCGGCTCTGCGCTGCCGCGAACGGTTGCAGTATTGGCGAAAAATAACTCGTCAGTAGGAGAATTAACGCCAGACTGTTGAAAGCAAAGCCATTGGTTAGCCGAGATGCCCATGGAGCAAAACTTAGCCTGTTTTTGATATCGCTTGTCATGGAATGAAAGGGTTCAGAAGGTCAGCTTGAGGGCAAACTGTAGCGATCGAGGCCCGCCGATCTGATAGAGAGGGCTGAAGCCACCTCCGCCCACATTCGTACCTCCGAGACTTTGGGCCAGCATTTGAGCAGACAAGCCAAAATTCGGTTGGCTGAGGTCGGCCACCGGGGGACCAAAGTTCGGATGGTTTATGACGTTGAACATCTCCGCCCGGAATTGCAGCTTGACACGGTCCTTTATTGGAAAATCCCTATGAACCGCAAAGTCCCATTCAGTCGCCCCAAATCCACGGAGAGCGTTTCGACCAAGGTCTCCCTGGCGCAGAGGCTCGCCAGTTATTGGATCGGTTGGCGGTGCTACAAATGCTGCCGGATTCAGAGCCTTTCCACCTGGAAATGATCCAGCCAAATATAAGGGCATGCCGGGTACGACATCCGGCCGAACCGCAGTGATCCCTTGGTCGAATAAGCCGAGAACGCTGTCATAGACGTTGACCGGTGGCGCGGTGCGCACGAGAAGGAAATTCTCCGTAGACCACCCTCGTAAAATTGCATTCGTGACCGAATTTCCCCATTTAGGCGCCGGCGCGTCAAATGTAAGTCCGGCCGAGAGCGCTTGGCGAACGTCGAAATCCGAAGGTCCACGATTCAGTTGAGGGTTGATGCCTGCGATAAAGGTATTGGAAAAAACACCGGTCGAGCCGGCAGACGCATCGTCAATCGAGTGCGACCAAGTGTATGACGCTAGTGCCTGGAGCCCGGAAGAGAGACGACGCTGGAATTGTGCCTGCAGCGCATTGTAGTTCGCGCTTGCAGTGTTGCCGACCAGCAGTGCAGCAGCTAAGTTCGGATTCGGCGCGACCATGTATCCGGACTGGATTAGCCGTCGGCCTGACGAAGCGACGTAGGATACGGATACTTTCTGTTGCACTCCCAGAGCTTGATCGATGGCCACGTTCCACTGCAGGGAGTAAGGCAGTTTGAGATGCGGGTCAAAGGCGATAAGTGTTCCCTGATTTGCCGAATTCGGCGGCTTAATCGGCGGTGGTGTGGCTAATGCGGGGCTCAGAGGGAAAGTTCCACCGACGCTAAATTGTGATGCTCCGAACGGATACGCGAACTGATCTATGAGATTTCCGACCTCCTGGGTGGCGAGATCGTAAAACACCCCGAAGCCGCCGCGGAGCACGGCCCCCCAATTTGGAGACCGAGTCAGTTCGTACGCGGCGCCAACCCTGGGAGCGAAATTTCCATACGTGGTTGAAAAGGGTGCAGTCGAGTTCGGCGCTAATGCCAGAGCGGACAGATCTTCGAGGTTGAAGCCGACTACTCCAGGTATCGACGGACCACTGGTGGTGGCGGGGGCGGAGTCAAGGTCCCAGCGAACGCCATAGGTCAGAGTCAAACGCGGCAGCGCGCGCCAGGTGTCCTGGGCGAACCCTCCGATGTTGCGGAACAGGAATGTGGCACTGGTTTGTGCCTCTATGCTACTGAACGCGAGCGATCCCGACTCGGCCGAGGTCACGTCGTTGAATGCAGGAAACTGAGAGTACAGGAATGGACGGGAAATTGGCGATAGGCGCCGGAAGTCCACTCCGAATTTGAGAGTGTGTGATCCGGCTTGGAACGTCAGGTTGTCGACGATGTTGATCTGTCGTTGAATGGTTTGTCGGTTCAGCCCTTGTTGTACATAGCCATCAGTCAGAGAGAAGATTCCTAAAATGAATTGCCCATTCTGGCTGCTATAGCCGTTGGGAAAAGGCAGCGAGGCGAGCGGAACTGCACCGCCAAAACTGTCCAAGTTGCTCGTGCTGGAGGCATTCGTCTGGCTGTAATTGAATCGAAGGTCATTGGCGAGGGTCGAGACGGGCAGCCATGTGGCACCAATGGTTGCGGTTTGCGTGGTGATCCGGGAATCTGTTAGGGCGCTGAGTGCGTCCTGTCCGCTTCCGCGCTGATTAATCTTCGAAGGCGAATAGCTGTACCTCGTGAAGAGGCTAACCTTCTCTCTGATTCGATGATCGATTCGCAGACTATATGCGTCCAGCGAAGCGGGTTCGGAAAAGCTGGCATTGAACTGGGCCACGCCGGTTGCTGGATTGTCCGGTCCATTGGGCAAAGGATAGGTATCCAGGAATGGTTGCATAGCTGCTACGGCGCTTTGTCGGGATGCAAGATCCGGAACGCTGGTCAACTGTGTTTGAGGAAGCCGAAGTCTGAGACCCTCGTACGAGAAGAAAAAGAAAGTCTGATTCTTAAAGATTGGACCACCCAAAGTCCCGCCGAAATCGTTCTGCCGTTCCCTCGCCTTTGGAAGCGGAGGAGTGTTCGTGTAGCCATTGAACCAATTGTTGGCGTCGAAAATGTCATTCCGCACATAATCGAAAGCGGTTCCGTGGAATTCGTTGGTGCCCGAGCGCGTGAGAATCGAGATCTGCGCCCCGGGCGAGCGGCCGAACTCAGGGGCATAGGTCGAAGTCTGGACCCTGAACTCCTGCATGGCATCCACCGCGACCAGGCTATTTGTTCCGCCCAAGACGCTGAAGGCTCCGAGCGCTCCGCCCAATCCGTTTCCGGGCAGTGTCGTGCTGACGCCAGTGTTCGCGCTGACGCCATCGAGCATCCAGTAATTGGCGCTGGCTCGCTGGCCGTTGACGCTGAATTGACCCGCATCCGCGCCATTGCTTGTCGTAACCACTACGCCCGGAGTGAGTTCGATCAAGGACTGGAAACTTCTGCCATTCATCGGGAGATTTTCCGCGAATTGCCGGTCCACAACCGTGCTAACGGTCCCATCCTCTGTATTCACGAGGGGAGCGCCGCCTTGGACAGTCATTGCCTCGATGACGGCTCCTACCGGTAATGTGAAATTGATGGACAAATTGTCTTGAAGATTGAGGACGATGTCCGGCTTGATCAAGGTTTTGAAGCCGGGCTTCGAGACCTGGAGGCGATAGGGACCGGGCGGGAGATTCGGTACAACGTAGATACCACCGTCATTCGTTTTGCTGGCGTACTTGATTCCAGTGACATCGTTAATCACCAGGATTTCTGCGCCACTGATCACGCGATTCGATGGATCGAGCACGAGACCCGTGATCGATCCATTGGGCGACTGCGCAAACAGCGAGGAAGCCGCCAGCAAAACGAAGACGACGACAACAACTATGATTCGGGGGAAGCGCACGTCGATTCTCCTGTGGATCGGCCGACTGCAGTGACGCTCTTCCCTTGTATGCAAGAGACCACTCTTGCAGTACCAATTGAGGCCATTTTATGACGAAAAAAACTTACAGGGAGGCGCTGCTGGCTTAGGGATGGTTCGGTTCAGACTTCAAATAGGCGAAGAGAAGAGGCTTGCCACTGGGCTTGTGACTGCCGCCATGGGGCTCGACGGTTACGAATACTGCGTCGATCTGGGCCAAAGTTTTGGGATCATCCAGCTTTACGACCCAGCGTTTCTTGGAGGCGTTGTCCTGGTAGAAGATACCTAGGCTGAGTGCGTGTCCCCAATCCGGTCCACGCCGGCCCCACGCCTGAAACGTGCTGGCGTTCTTTACTTCGGGTTCCTGGTCCAGATCATAGGCGTAGAAAATAAGCGATTTTCCTTCCGTAAAGAAAACTCGACCGTAAGGTTTCTGGGTTTCGCCCGTGCGGGCGACATCATAGACTTCCGCGACGTGGAGATCCCTGGCTCCCATCACCTCGCGAATATCGCGGTCCTTGGCAAGCAATTCGTCTTTCTGTTGAAGGGCTTGATTGCGATCGTTCAGCTCTTTAGTTAGCGCGTTTACGGTCGCGGTGAGTTGGGCAGCATGAGCCTGCTCTTCGTTCGATTGCTTCACCAATCCGTTGAGTTTTTGGCTCGAGTCCTGGACGCTTGCCTGCGCCGCCGCGAGCTTGGTTTCGAGGTCAGCCGCGCGTTTCGCGAGATCGTCCTTTCCGGTATTGGTGTTCTGTAGCTCGGAAGCCAGCTGGTTCTGCGCGATCTTCATCTGCGCCATTTCGGCCGACTGTTTTTCCAACTGCTTCCGGAGATCGGCAATTTGGCGGTCACGCTGAGCAACCTGCGTGAGAGCAATCTCACGATCGTGTGCGGCATCGCTAACCTGAGCTTCGAGAGAGGTCAAATCCTGCTGGACTGGAGAGGGAAGCGTAGTTTTAGCAGTGTCGACTCCACGGCGCATGCCAACCTGATACAAGGAAACCCCAAGCGCGAGGGCCAACAGGATTCCGGCGGCGTACATGGTCCAAACATTGCGCCACGTTGAACCAGCTGTAAAAGGAACGGCTTGCTGCGTAGGTTTTGAGGATTCGTGTTCCGGTTCGCTGACGCCTGTTTTCTTTTCGCGACTCTCTTCTTCCGCAAGCCGATTGAGGAATGAGGCCTCCGCGCGCTGTTGCGACCAACCGGGGCCAGGGTCGATGTGCTCAGCGGTTTCAGCAGCTTCTTTCGCGGCGATCGCCGGGATTTCGTGTGCGACCAGGGACTCGTATTGCTTGATCGCCTCACGGCAGGTGGCACAAACGAGTAGATGCTCGTCGAGCTTCGTCCGCTCTGCCTCGGTCAGTTCGCCTGAGGTGGATAAGGCGCAGAGTTCCAGGAACTCGTCATGGGGTTCGGTGTGAGACAACGCCCCAGCTCCTCGGATGGTGGCAACTTTGTATCATACTGCCGAATTGCCCCGCAATTTGCGACTAAAAACATGCTTGCGCAGCTTTTCCAGGCCACGGAAATAATGATGTTTCACGTTGCCGTGGGTTTGGTTCAACTTCGCAGCGATTTCTGGCAACGTATACCCCTCAACGAAGAAGAGGCGCAAGGTCTCCTGCTGGTCGTCCGAGAGGTCCCCGAAAACCCTCGTCAGGCCTGAGTTTTCCAAGAGTTCATCGCCGGTACACTGTTGCCCACCGATGCCGTTCCCGGGATCACTCAGTTCGTTTTCTACGTCCGCAAGATCCACGCGCGTGTAGAAGTGGCGAGAATTAAGGTAGCGACGCCGTCCAAGTGCACAGTGATAAGCAACCTGAAGAATCCAGAAGCGCGCTGGTCCGCGCGTCGGATCAAACAGACTACACTTTCTCTGGATCAGTATAAAAATGTCTTGGAGAAGATCATCCGCTTCTGCTGCATCACGCAGAACACGATATGCGAGTCCCCGGACAGCATGAGCATAGCGGCTAAACAGGCACGCGAGCGCATCGCTGTCACCCTTGCAGATACTGAGCATCAGGTTGTCGTCCGACTGTGTCTCTCTTGTGGCACGCAGACAAGGAGAGTCGGCTGCGCACACCTCGGCTTCAAGTCTGGTCAACCCCGGTAATCGACTTGTGATCGAAGAGCTCAAAACACTCTGAAACCGCTCCGAATCGAGGTATTGAAAATGCAGAACGCATTCCGTGGGAATACATTCGTCAACATGAAACGCTGCTTACATCCATGCCAAGCGGCAAAAAACACGTTCAGCCCCTTTCCGGACCTGAGAAGGCGTTTGGGGATGCGTTCCGAGCCGCAAGAAGACGACAGAGTGTTTCGCAGGAGAAAGTGGCCCTGGAGGCCGACTGTGACAGAACGACGATCAGCCTAATCGAGCGCGGTTTAGTCAGTCCCAAGCTGGCAACCATAACAAGAATGTGCCGCGCGATTGACACGAAACCATCGGCGGTGATGCGCAAGATGGAGGAGTCGCGGTTCTACACGGCTTAGGCCTTCTGTTTACCCCTAAAAGATCACTATGTCAATGCGAAATGCCTCCTGCAGAGCGTTTCAACCTTCGCAGGTGATCAGTATCGTCGCTTTATTCATTCCATGAACGAGGCGACACTATTCGGTCAGCTTCTTCGCGCAAGCCGAAAGGCCCGGAAAATGGGTGTATCAGAACTCGCTGAAAGGGTGGGCATTGGAGCAAAGCATCTCGGAAGGGTCGAACGCGGGGAGAAGTTACCTTCCTTCGAACTCATCATTGCTCTGGCGAATGCATTAGGTGTATCCCCGTCAGAGTTCTTTGAGTTCGAAAACGCCAAAGTCGATCAGAAGTTCATAAAGATGAGTTTGCAGCAGCTTCTTGACAACCGAGATCTCGAACAGCTTCGAAGAGCGTACCGGGTGCTGCGGGCCTCGCTCACTCCCTAGCTTCGCTAACGAACTCTTCGTGCCGAAACACGTGGCACGTCCCACTCTCCGTGGGCCGATGCGGGAGGTACCCGGATCCTCTATGCTTTAAGACCTCGGACTAGCAAACATGGCACACCGTTGGCACATCCAGATGCCGGATCGCGGTGAATTCGCCGCGCCACACGCGGTCCGACAGTCAGACAAAAAATGTCGTCGCAGCGAGTAAAATTTAGCACACCGGCGGCACACAATACTCGGCCCCAGCCGGACTTGCTAGTTGCTCGTTATCCACTCCACGAGTCGTCCTGATCAGGCGATTCACGCCTAGCCTCAGGGTCAACTTGTCTTTCCCTGACCGCTCGCCCCAAGGGGCACACGCCAAGTGACATAATCCTTCAATAGTTGTATGTCGAATGCCCATGAGGCCGCCCATGGTGACGGGCGCATTCGGAGAATCGGTCATGGATACCACCGTTCGGACAAAGCAAGGCCTCATCGAGGGCTTCAGTGAGGATGGGATTTTCAAGTTTCTAGGTGTGCCCTATGCCAAGCCACCTGTCGGCGAGCGCCGTTGGAGGCCGCCTGTCCCCGCGGCTGAATGGGTGGGAGTCCGAAAGACTCGAGACTTCGGCCCGATATGTCCTCAGACTGCCGGCGCGGTATTTAAAACGCGAGCCAAATTCCAGAGTGAAGATTGCCTGTACCTGAACGTTTGGACCGGTTCGCTGGATTCCCGGGCAGGGCAGTCCGTGATGGTTTGGATCCACGGCGGCGGCTATTTGGGTGGCGGAGGGTGTGAAGATGGAACTGACGGATCACACCTGGCGGCGCAAGGCGTCACCGTCGTCAGTTTCAACTACAGGCTGGGCGCGTTTGGTTATCTAGCTCACCCAAAGCTTGGAAGCAACTTCGGTCTCCAGGACCAAATAGCAGCCCTCCAATGGGTGCAAGATAGTATCGAACATTTTGGAGGCGACCCCGAATGTGTGACCGTCTTCGGCCAGTCCGCTGGCGGCCATGCAGTGCGTATGCTGCTGAGCTGTCCGGCGGCTTCGGGTCTATTCCACCGCGCGATCCTTCAAAGCGGCGGCAGCGAGCGGTTTGCATTTGACACCTCCAGACCGAACGAGAAAACCTACGCCGCAAGCGAGGCACTTATCGCGCATGTCGGGGGCGGTGGGCCCGAAGAACTGCGGCGCCTTCCGACCGAAGTAATCAAGGAAGCCTCCCATCTCTATAGCGGCGTGATTCCGAAGCCTGGACGAGTTCATACGCCGGCGAACCTCGCGTGGATGCCAGTGAACGATGGTGTGATCCTGCCGGTCGACAGTGATTCGCGCGGGTTGGAATCCGTGCCGCTTCTTCTCGGCTTCACCCGAAATGAGGCCCGGTATTTCATCCGGCCAGGGATGCTGCCGTACAATCGAATACTCCTTTGGGCGATGACGAGAGTCATGGCCGGAGCTCAGGCTAAGGCCGTGCGTTCTCAGTTGGCGGCTCAAGGGGCCTCCATATATGAACAATTCGATCGAGCATATACCGATGCCATCTTCGCAGAGCCTACGTTGACTACGGCAAAACGCCTCCTGGCCTCGGGACATCACTTTTATTGCTATCGCTTCGACAGGGTGTCACCTGGCGCTGCGGAATCGAATCTCCTAGCTAAACATACCGCCGAACTTCGCTATCTTTTTGGCACTCTGACGGCCGATGGATATGACGAGACCGACACGCGGATTTCTGCTTGGATACAGGCGCAGTGGGTCGGCTTTGCTCGCGATGGCGTTCCAGCCGATGCGGTCTGGCGGCCCTACGGCGAGGACGAGCGCATCTTGGCCGTTGGAGATGACTTCCATCAAGAACGAATCGAAGACGACCCTGTCGTGCCGCTTCTGCACCAGCTGCGTACTATCGAAGCGTCATCGCTAACACGATTCTCGAGTCTTTGGCGCCGACTGTGGCACTGAAACCGGCTGGCAAAAATCAGCGGCTGACCGACAGTCAGTCAGCCTACGGGCTTGCACTTGTTGTCGTCGCGTACGCTGAATTCCGCACACAATTTGCACACTGCTTGGCATCGTAGCGTGCAGCAGGCCAACTTCCGGATGGCTCGTAACTCACCAAGTGCGGGAGTTCCAAGAAATCCCGCGAAATCCGAACAGCCTTCGTCCCGCCTAGTGAATGTCTTTGGCAACGAACAGGGTGGAGTAGATTCGCTGGACCGCGTAAAGCGACTGCGCACCATCGGGTGTGATGAGCGGGTGACGCATCGTAACCATGGCGGTTTTATCGGTCGGCGAGAAGTGCGTCCAGACCTTTTGCTGGCCAGTCGTGAGGTTCAGATCATAGATATCGATCGCATCCAGCCCTGCGCGACGCTCAAAAAAGATACTTTGCGAACCGTTGTGCCACTGCAGGGGGAGATCGCCCTCGAGCAGGCCTGTTATTGGCTTGGGCTCACCGCCATTCATAGGGTGTAGCCAGTAATGGCGCGCACCATCTGTAGTTAAGCAATATTGGCCATCGGGCGAAACGCTCGCAGTCACGTCGTGGATGATGAGCGCATACATTCCCTCGCGGCTTATTTGGCGTGCCGCTCCGCCAGTCACATCCTGAACATACGTAGCGGGAGCATGTCCCGCAGCCGACGCGACCACCAAAATATGCTTACTATCGGGCATCCAGGTTGCGACGATATAGCGCAATCCCGGCGGCGCGTTGATTGTGCTGCTTTCGCCCACGCCGGTTGGAATAATTCTGAGACGCTCCAGGTGAATCGGGTCCAGAGCAAGTGCCCATTCACCGTTGGGGGAGAACCCCATCGCTGTACCCTGGCCGATCAGAACGGGCGAGGAGCCTGCGCCCGTGGCTTGCGTGTAGAGGTTGTAATCGGAATTCGGACCACTAACATAGGCGTTCAAAAGAAATGTTCGGCTGTCGTCGGAAATCGCCGCGATGTTTTCGAACGGGAAGAAACTGAAATCGCGGACTTGACCGCTTCGTGTCTCGGCAAATACCTGCTGGTCACGCATCGTATCGGAGTTAATCAGGACGTAGCCACTTTTCGATATGTCCTGGAAGTGCAAGACCGACGGACTCGACAGCAACATGCGCTGCTTGCCGTTGAGATTGACGGAGCGGAGGGATCTGGGCTCGCTTCCGTCCGCGGCAGTGAACCAGATTTCGCGGCCATCAGGCACCCACGCCAGCCCCTGGACAGAGCTGAATTCGCCGGTCAAGGCCTGTCGATTACCGTGAAGGTCAACGAGGGTAACTATACCCCGGTCATCCCCGTAGGTTGAGTGATCGAAGAACGCAATCTCATCCCCAGCGGGTGAGAAACGCAGGTCGCTAATGTAGCCATCGTTTTGGTACAGCACCTTGCCCGGCGGAAACTCAAGCTGGACGTGATTGCCAACCTTGCGGCTGACCGCCAGGTTGGAACCGTCGGGGTTCCAGTCCGCATCGATCACCTGGTCGAGTAACTCGCGCGAGGACCCGCCCCCCAGTGGAACCCGCGCCAACCGCCCGATTGGGGTCCACTTCACGACAAAGTCGGGATTCAGAAGCACGGCCAGTTCTCCCGTTGAGGAGATACTCAAAATGCTGGCATGAATATTGAGCGCTTGCGACTCAGCGGTATCGGTACGCGTAGAAAAAAGCTCGGTTGGCTTGCCATCGCTCGTTCCGTCGTACACCACAGTGCGTCCGTCGGGAGCGAACCGGGCACGGCGAAGGTACTCCTGCCGAAAGGTGATCTGAGTGAAGGTGGGATGGATTGTGGCAGGATGATTCAGTAGCAGAGCCGCAATCGCTCCAGCAGCCAATGCCGCTGCGAGTGACACCGTAAGAAGAATGCGCGATCGTGTTTTGCTCGTGTCCTTCAGCGCGCGCAAACTCGTAGTCGAACTTCCTGCACTGCTTAAGGAGTCCAGCGCAAAAGCCAGGTCGCTAGCCGACTGAAAGCGCGCCTGCGGTTTCTTCTCAAGACAGCGTTGCGCAATCCTCTTCAAGCCAAGGGGCACCTGCACTCCACTGTCCGCCAGGTCCGGCGCTTCCTCTTTGAGGATCGAATTCATAACCTCAATTCCCGAGTCGCCGTGGAACGCGCGCTTCCCCGAAATCATCTCGTAGAGGATCGCGCCGAAACTGAATATGTCAGAACGATGGTCGAGCGGTTCTCCGCGCACCTGCTCCGGAGACATGTAACCCGCCGTGCCTAACACGGTGCCTGCAGAAGTTCGGTCCACACTGGTGAGCGTCTGATCGCCGTCGGCGGCCGCATTCGCCACTTGCTTGGCCAATCCGAAATCGAGAATCTTTATGCGCTCGTCCGCAAGGATGAAGATGTTTTCCGGCTTAAGATCACGATGAACAATGCCCTTCTCGTGCGCTGCCGCCAGTCCCCTTGCCATTTGCAGGCTGTATTCGTTCACCCGTCGCTGCGGAAGAGGCCCGGCCTCCAGTCGCTCGCGAAGCGTCTGGCCTTCAAGAAATTCTGAAACCAGGAAATGAATGCCTTCCTGCGAGCCAACATCATGGATGGCCATCAGGTTCGGATGGTTAAGAGAGCTAAGAATGCGCGCTTCATCCTGAAAGCGTCCCAAACGATCGGGGTCGAGGGCGAGCGATTCGGGCAGGATTTTAATAGCGACGATACGGGACAGGCGTGTATCACGGGCTCGATAAACTTCGCCCATACCTCCCGCGCCGATTAGCGACTGAATTTCGTAAGGGCCAAGTTTCGTGCCGGTGCTGAAAGGCATGTGGGGGCCATTATACGTGCGTGCCGGCTAGCGCCAAGAACAGCTTTCATCCAAGATCTATTTCGGCGTTTACGTCCCGCTCCCAGGGACCATGGATCGCGTCGGGCCCGAGTTTCGTCCCGCGAGTCACCATACGCGCGCGCAATTACAGACGTGTGCCCCGGGATGCACACCGGATGGCAAAGGTTCCTGGTGTGTTGTCGGCAATTCGGATGTTAGGGTTTACGATTCGATGGGATCGGCCTACGGCGAGCTGCTTACCGACAGTCAGCCGATGGACCTATCCCAGTCGCTCACGGTGTCGGGATTCCATCACTGCCAAGCACCAGCGCACCAAACCACTTTGCACCAATCCGAGGTGGCATTTTGGCGTCACCTTTTCCAACAGTGGCATGACGGCGACAATGCACGAGAAGGTCACAGGAAACTGGTACGAATACTCGGAGCTCGATGGGGGCGCATCTTACCGAATCGACCCCGTCGCCGACCGTTAACGGGGCGAGGGGTTGCACCCCGGCAATTTCTTGCCTAGCTATGACCGGATTGAGGATGACGGGTACAACAATTCCTTAGGCTGGGTAGATTAATTTCGCAGATTCGGGGCTACGCAGGGGAATTGGCTGTCTTGTAGGCATGTTCCACCCATTCGCCGAGTCTCCCATATTCCCAGTCATAGATGGGGGCCCCGATGTTCGCGAGGGCTGGGGGAATCGGTCCGGGACTCTCAGTCTTGCCGTCCTTATCCTTGACGTTGTTGATCCGGATGCCCAGAATTCCGTTGCCGCGTGCCACGCTTTTCTCTATCTCATAGGACACATAGGAGCGGTTTGCAGTCTCCGCCCCAATCAAAACCACCGTCACGCTCGTGCCATCAAGACCACGGTCGATCAGCTTCTTTATGGCCTCATCTCCTTTTTTCTTGGTTTCCTCCCACACGGACGCGTCGTGAAATCCGGCGGCGGATACTCCTTCCACCACGCCGCTATTGCGAACTACGTTGACGCGCCAAACGTCGCGACCGTAGTGAAAGCTAAAAAACACTTTGCGCGCCATAAATATTCTCTGCCTTTAACAAACAACCTCATACGGCAATTGCGCGGAGGATATAGCCGGTTGCCTCCGCATCGACCGAACCGTCCCTATGATCGATGATCGCCTTCAGGGTTGGATTCCATTTCACGGGCTGGACTGCAGTTCTCGCGAGTTGCTCGGAACTGGCAATGTGTTCAAACAGAACACTGACGCACGCGGCTACGTCGTTCGTGCCAAAAAGTGTCAGGTTTGCCTCTTCCGAGAGTGCGTTGTTCAGTTTAGCGGGTGCCAGTTCGCCTGCGAGCTTTTTAGCAAACCCGCCCAACCCGCCAATCAAGAACCGCGGGATTCCCTTGCGTCCGGCAAGCGCGATTTCCTCCGCCACGCCAGTTACAATGCCATCGCCGCTGTGCAATAGTCCTCCCACCGCGACGGTCACGTTCTGCGCGTCTATAAGTACACGACGCATTGCGGACAGGCTTCGATTCCGAGTTTCGGTGTCTTCCGGCCCCTTATCGCCAACTCTATGAGTGACCACGAACTCCGCGATATCGGTCATCGATTCAATATCTTCGGAACTGAGATATTGTGCCCAGAGTTCCGACATAACCAAGGTCACGGGCTTTCGGAGGCGCCCGGCGGCCTGCAGACGTGCCTGCCGGAGGATGATGGGTGTGAATGTCGGATGGCTTCCATGTATGATGCGTCCCCCGTATTTGAACACGATCCCGCTGAACAGCGCGACGAACTCCAATATCCCGCGATCCATGGCCGGTTCGGACCAATCTGCGCTGTTGGGGATCGCGCCGGAAATGCCAACCTCGTACTGTTCCAGCGAAATGTCGAGTCTTGTGATGCTCATACCGTTCCTAATTTCGTGAAGTTCGAATCGATCAATGCAGCAAGCTCTTGATGATGCAAGATGATCACTTCCTGTGGCTGACTCTCGACGAACTCCTGCAGTTGCGGGGCGGCCAAAAGCTCGCCATCGTACATGAACAAAGAATAGTTTCCGCGGCCCGTGGCACTTAGGAACTCGCAAAAGCGCTTGATCGCCGGCGGATAGATCTGATCGAACAGCGAGCAGTGACTCAGCACCTTGGTGTGCAGGCGCACGCTTAGGTTCTTGGAAGATTCAAACATCAGCAGACGCTTGTCCAGGACCTTCCAGGCGAATCCTTTCGAGACGAACTCCTTTTCCACGAGGAAAGGGACACGGCACTTCCTCTGAAAAATCTCGCAAAGATATGTCTCCGCCGCATCGACTATCTGGTCGAGTTGGGCTGAGGTAAGCGGTGTGGTGGAACCCGCCACCGGAAGCGGAAGAGCTATCCAACGCTGCAGTGCCAGCAGCGATCGGAAGCGGGGCCCCTGCCGCGGATCACCTGCATCCCGGAAACAAAGCGGGAGGATTGGCAATAGCAGGGAATCCGCCGTATCCACCTCATGCTTGATCCAGGGGGAAACAGGAGCGGCGGGCGTGTCGATCAACAGCACGAGATTGGCGTCAGCCAATGCTTCATCGATTTCCTTTTGCACCGCGGTTCCGGGAAGGATCTTTGTGTCGCCGTCCAGTTCCCGGGCCTCATCGAGAAATGGCCGATGCCCCAACGCCAGCAAATAGTCGTACAGCTGGTTCGCGATGGCGGCTCCATCGGATGCCCGATAGGAGAGGAATATCTTACTGTCCCGGCCCTGCAGGCGCAGTCCAAGCATTCCGCCCGCGCGGTTCACTAGTCGACCCTTCGGGCCGGGTGCAGCGGCATCGTAAGGCAGCGCCTTGATTGCGGCCGCCGCTTCCGGCGGCTTGGGCAGAGCGGTATTGAGCGCGACAGGAAGAAGAAGCGCCGTTTCGGGGCGTTTTTCCAGGTAGTCGGCAATAAATGCGTTGCCGGAGGCGGGGAAGTCCTTGCCGTTATAGAGAACGATCAGCAAATCATCCCACGAAATCTCGGCGGGCCAGCCACCTGCTGAGTCGGCGGCGATCGGTGCGATCGTCACCTGGTCTGCGAACGCATCGACCAGTTCCAGTGCGGTCTTGTCGGCGACGTCCCGGCAACGGTCCTGATAAAGGATCACAATCATCTATGCGAAAATCCTTTAGGTTCGTACCCCTGCATCGTGTCCCGAAGGTCATCACAATAGCAGGTGAAAGAGTGTCAGGCCTAGTCTCGCTTTGTGCGGCATCTATGTCTTGCTGGAGCTTCAACACCGACGCGCAGCGGCACACTCAATCGCCGCGATGAGATCGCGCCTGCACGTGAACGACGCCTCGATCAAACGGGGCAGTGAGCAGGTCTGGTGCTTCGATAAGAAAACCCAGAAGGTGTTTTCTCCGAATATCAGGGGCATATTGGCCGGCACACGATTCTATGAGGTCGAAGTAAACGGCGAGACGCTGAGCCTCGAAGAGCCGCTATCGGAGATCGAAGGCTTACTAGCTCCGATTCTTGGTCGGCTAGTCCGTGAACCGAAGTTGGCATCTCTCTCGAAAGAGGACCGTTTCACCATCGCCAGTTTCTGTGCGGCGCAGATGGTTCGAACCCCGCGATTTCGCGATCGTGTGAAGGACATGAATAAGGGTGTCGCCGAAGCTCTTCGCATGCGCGGGGTCGACCCCGCCCAAGTCTCGAATTTCAAGATGCTTTCGGAGGAGGAGATCAAGGCATTCTCGATGGATATGCTGGCCGACGCGCCGCGAAAATTTGCATCCCATTTTCTTGTGAAATTTTGGCACCTGATCGGCGCGACACGGGACGATCCCTTTCATCTCGGCGATCACCCACTGGTCTTGGATAACGACTTTGACCGCGGGCGTGGCTCTTTGGGATTGGCATCGCCCGGAGTGACGATCTATCTGCCACTCAGCCCCACGCTGTGCCTGGCGATGACCGATCCGGCCCTGATCGAGGAATTGTTTGCGGGCGCGCGAAAGGTCCGAACGGGTTTCGACGAATTGAAGGGCAAAACTCCGACACGGGGCTCGCCTAGCGAGTGGGGGGCCTTCCTACAGCAAATGAAAGAGGATCAGGACCGAATGGATCAGCATATCTGCCCCTTGGAGGAAGGGTTACCATCATCCTACAATGCGCAGATTGTAACGCGAGTCAACTCTCTTCAAATGCTCTACGCGGAACGTTGGATCGTGTCTTCGAAGCCAGATTTTTCCTTGCCGATGAAGATGCTTGCGGACGATCCGACATTAAGAGAGCGACGGAAGTTGGAAGTCGAGTGATGGCCATCCAAGAAATGAGGGATCGGCAGTGGCGCTACGTGGCTCATCCAAGCAAATTTCGGTAATGATATCGTACTTTGTCGTTGAAAACGGCAAGCCTTCGCTTTTGATTTGGCAATCGTGCTGCTCCTTTCTTCCAAGCGCGAGTTGGCAGCGCTCAGCATAGGCCTACAGACGAGCAGATTCTCGCGATGGCGCGAGAGTCATGGTTCCAAGAGCGGGTTCTAGATACTTTTCTCTGGGAGATCGGCGAGAAATAGCAGCATACCCACCAGCAGAGTCAAAACAGCTGCCATCGGCATTATTGTCGGCTGCGGTTAAACTATCCCCGTGCCGCCCCCTGAATTTCGCCATCACCTTCACGAACTGATGGTCGAAACGAGCGACAAACTCAGAGACGAATTGAATCAACACAAACGAACGCTTATTTGCGAAGCGCAACAAACGCACAACGCAGCGGCCGTTCCAAACGCCTATAGCAAGGCGTCCATTTACGCATTCCGAACGAGGGTGAGTGCGACGATTTCCAGTTACCTGGGCGCTCTGGAGACTCTGGGTATCGTTGTTGACGGGTCTGTTGAACTCGAAATGCTTGCTGCGATCAGCCGATTAACCAACGCCTCCCCGTCATTGTCGCTACCTCGTGGGCTCAAACCACCAAACATCTCCGCCGTCCAACGCTCACACAAAATGGAATTGATGCGAGTTGGCAACTCGCTCCGCCGAGAAGCTGCGAATCGCCTCCGGGAGCTTAAAATGAAAGCGCGCCAGATAGCGCCCGCGACAACGAGAGAAACCATGACGCGCAAAGAACCCTTCACGATTGGTTCGGTGGCCAAAACATTAGCCGATTTGAAGAAGATGCCTCTCCAGCAGCAATCTTTACTTCTGCTCAAAAGGTTGATACAGATCGAACCGCAGGTTCGCGGGACGGGTGGATTTAGCAAGCATAACCTGACGATGGCCGGTGATCCTTATGGTTTGGCTACCGGATTTTCGGCTGCCGAAAACGACGGCGTGAGGCACCATCTGCTCGGAGGCCCGTGGACAAAACTGGTCAACGACGGCTTCCTGGTCGACCCCCGTGGTTCTGGATTTTTTGAGATATCAGAAGACGGGCACGCACCGAATGCCAATGCCCTTCCGGATGTGCCCATAAAAAAGGAGTCCGACGGCATACCCACTGCGTTCATTTCGTATTCCTGGGATAGCGAAGACCATAAGTCCTGGGTGCGGCAGCTTGCCGAAAAGCTACGCTCACAAGGAGTGAGAGTCATTCTTGATCAATGGGGCTTGAGCGTGGGGGGAGATCGCACCCACTTCATGGAGAGCAACATCGTCGCGAGTGATTTTGTGCTCGTTGTCTGCACGCCTCAATATGCAACCAAGAGCAATAAGCGTGACGGAGGTGTGGGATACGAGGCGATGATCATCACGGGGCAACTCGCTCAGCGAGTGCTCCAGGACAAATTCATACCCGTCTTGCGGGTAGGAAACTTCGATGATTCGGCGGTTCCCGTATGGCTTCAGACGAAGATCGGCGTTGATTTACGGGGAGAGCCGTATGGTCCGAAACAGTATGAGATTCTTCTGCGGGCGCTACATCGAGCTACTGATGTCGGACCCCCGGTCGGCCCAAGGCCGGTATTTGAAAACGCGGTGAGCACTCTTCTAGCGCAAGAAGGCAAGCCCACGACGGCTTCGCTTGCTATGCCTACTACTCACGACAATGAGCCCGCACAGAAGCCCATTGCTTACGCTTGGTATGAGTTCAAAGGAACATCGGATCGAATTCAAAGCTACGTCCGGCCGATTGCGGGCAATTTATTTACGTTCGAGAGTTCCGCCGGTGAGACCCTCAAAGGCACGCAATCGCAAGTTGCCGAGAAGTACCTGATGTTCGATCTCGAACTTCGGAACAAAGGTTACGCGCGGATGCAGACTTTCAATGGCTCCGGCGGCCAGAGTTTCAATCTCCCATGAAATGAATGCCTATCCGCTGAAGCCGACAAGCTCGTTTGCGACCCAGTGAAGGAAGCGGGGACTAGGCGAGAAAACCTAACATGGCAGTTGCATGGAGAACTAAGCATCCGCGTCAGCTTCTTGTGTATTGTTTTCAGCCCACCGTTCCATCTCCAGGCGTTCTCCACCATAATCAACCTACGCTGACACACCTAATTAACATCGCTTTTATCATTGGCATTTTGGTGGTGGCGCTATCGCTCGTTGATTTTCTTCTAACCGACGACCAGAAAAAGACCATCGACGGACACATCCTGGAAGCGTCTCAGCGAGTGGTTGACATAAAAATGGTCACCTGGCTGCGATGGTGGATGCAAACAGCCCGTAGGGCGCATATAGTTGAGGTTTTTTTTGCCATAATCGTGGGTCTGGGCTGGCTTGCGGCATGCGCGGCCTGCATCCTCTTGCTCATTTTCGGTCACTCGTGGGCGCTGTTCTGGGTTCTGCCGGGCATCCTCATCTTCTGGGGAATTACCGCGGGAATCTTCGAACGGGTATTCAATACCGTCGGTAAGGGTGCATTGGAACTCCTTGCGAAGTGCGAGAGTGTATTTGAATTCATCGTCACGTACATATTCATTGAGGTAGCAGGCCTCTTGGCGTTGGCCCTATGGGTTTGCCTCATGTACTGGTGGATCGGCCCAGACAGGCTGGAGACGGGCCAAATTCCGAGCTTCATCAGGGTTATCGGCAACTATGTGGGTGCGTTCGCGCTGATCTGGGTTCTGACATTTATCGATGGTGCCTTGACGCTGATCGGAGCGTCTCTCGTTATGTGCGCCAAGGCAATAATTTATTCCGGCCAGTTTGTAGTGTGGCGGATCATCGTATTCAAGAAGGGGCCGCTCGCGGCAATTGTGCTGTTGATCACTGCCGTTCTCGGTGTTCTGAAGCTCTTCTTGGCCAAGTAGAAGCGCAGTGTTCCATGCTTCGGAGAGAGGCCAGGCGGTTACGACTCATAATCTCTTCTATGGGTGGTAATCCGTCAGCAGCAAAATGGTTTACATTCATTAAGGTTTGTTGCATGGATCGATCACATGACTGTAGCGGATATCGACCTCTATAAAGACGATCTCACGGCCCCCGAGGACAAAGACCTGTATACGGCCATTGAGGTCTTCACGCGGATAAGCTTGCCGCAAAACGAGCGGACCCAGGAAGGTTACCTGCTCGACTTCAAAGCCACCTGGAGCGACACGGCGCTCAAAGCCGTCGCGGCATTCGCTAACACGTTTGGCGGCATTCTGGTTCTTGGCGTCAGTGACAAAGACGGACGAGCTGACGAAATTGTTGGCATTCCGTCGCAACGCCATGAACTGAAAACGCGCATTGCGAGCATGATCGCTTCCAACATATCGCCAACGCCTCCCTATGAAATTCGCGATGTTGCTTTTACGGATGGCTCAGGCCGACATTTATGCATCGTGCGCGTCCGAAAGAGCAACAGTCTTTACCTCTTCACTAAAGGTCAGTCACCCGTATATGTGCGCAACGAAGACCAGAGCGTTCCCGCAAACTCGGCCCGTCTTCAGGCATTGCTGGCGACTCGTGGAGCCGTAAGTTCGCCTGCCGACACCGCCGCGTCTCAGTCAGCGGTCTTTTCTCAGTTTTTGTATGTGACTCAGGCGCAGCCAATCCCAGACGGAATGACTCTGCCATCGGGCACTCAGCCTCAGCGAGCGCGCTCCGGAACTTTCCTGCAGATTCAGTTGACCCCTGAAGAGCCGCAGGTCGTCCGGCTTGACCTCGCCATCGAGCAGGAATTCCGTTTAATTGTGCTTAAGAGTTATCCGGATATTGCGGACAATGTCCATGATCCCAGCCCGCATATCGGCGCGTCGGTGGACGATTTTCGTTTAAGGGATTGGTATCAGCTTAACTATCGAGAGACATTGCGCGATCACGAAATGGGATGGGGTATCGATTCGAGCGGTTCGGTTTATTTTGTGACGCAAATCAGGTGCAAGCTTCAGGAAAAAGGTAGGGAGGTCGAAGCATGGAGCCTCGCAGACCTGATTACTAATCTCGATTGCACAATCGAGGCAGCACACCGACTATGGAGTTACCTCAACTATCCCGGCGAGGCGCACGTTCTGGCGGAGTTACGTGTTGAGCCCCTGCCCCTCCTTGAGAGGGCGGGCGGCTTCCAAGTGGGCTACCCTTCATGTTTTTACGAGAAAGCCAGCCCGCGCAGGCGGGCGAAAGTTCTGACTACCGACAAATTGACAAGAGCTGTAAAGCATGGCGCCAGAGGTGTCGCAGCGGTCGATCTCACATATGCCACGAGGCACAGCGATAGACCGGAAGCTGTCGCCATTCTCGCGAATCAGCTTCTGCGCGATCTCGGATATTCTGCGAATTTAAATGATCTGCGCTCGTTGTTTTCGTGACGGCATGTCTTCGGAGATCCCAGATTGAGTGCGTTGAAGTAACAGTCTATATTCTTGGTGGGTCTCACATTAGCCGCGTCGTCGCGCTGAGGTACTACTATGCCCTTATCTGTCTTATTCAGCCCGCTCCAGAGTTTGCTTGGTACCCTCCAATCGGAGCGCCACTATCAGGATGAAAAGATGGATGCGGCGCTAGGCGCCATTAATAAGGCCCTCATCCAAACGAAACAATACATCGAAAATAGCGAGGGAACGAATTCTATTGATCGCGCCGAAGAGTACAACCTCTCGCAGCTCTGGAGTGATGCAGCAGCGAAAGCAAGATATGCAAGTACAGAACTGGCCGAAAGACTTCAAAACAAGTCGTTGTATTGGGCCGAGGATTTCAAATGGTCCCGCGAGGAAGTGCTTGGCAAGGAAATCGACATCGATTCCATTCAGGAGCAGGTGCTGAGCCTTCTCAGAAAATGAGCCACAGCTGCGCTCCCTAAACCCGATAATGTATTTTGTCGAGTTAGAAGTCAGCCGGCATTTCCAGCCACACGAGGTTCATTCTTTCTCCCAGAACGAAAGCATGTCCTTCTCGTTCTTGCTTTTCCACTGGTTGCCTTTCTGCACAAACCCGGCTCTTGCCAAAGTCCTCTTCATGCGATCGTGATACGTCGTCGCGAACAACCGCCCTTTATACTGTGACACCAACAATGCCGCGATTCGGGACGACAATTGACGACCCTGATGTTCCGGATCGACCGCTACGTATCCGAGCTCAAGCGTCTCCGGTGGGAACTTGACACCGCTCCTAGCCGAAACGGATATAGCATATTTGCGGCGCTCTCGCTTGATAGCTCCGACCCCAACAATCTCAGATCCCTTGAAAGCAACGGCAACCCAGGTTGCAAGCGGTAACTCTCGCTTCGCCGACTCCCAGTCCACAGCCTCGCCTTTCGTGATAATGGCCACACAGGCTGAAAGGATCGTCGCAGTTAGATCTCCAGCGCCGAGCTTCTTAACGATATAGTCGCCCTGAAACGAATCAAGGGCGTCTTCGATTTCTTCTTTCAACTTCTCGTGCCCTTCCGGGAATGTTTTCCCGCGCCGCTCCTCCATTCAAATATCCCGGCAGTAGCGAGCATTGTGCAGGCTTTCCGACTTGAGCTTTTCCAACCCGTTCAGAGTAGCGTAACGTCCTTTATCATTCCCTATCCTGGCGGTTATCGAAAGGCAATAGAATTCATAATTGAATTACTTCTCCTCTGCTAGCATGGGCCCATTAGCCCAGACGCCCGTAGACCTAGCATGATTACGAAGGACGAAATCGAGGCAAGGGCAAGCGAATTCGGCCTGCATGCCGCCAACATAGAACGCGATTATGTTTTCGGTTGGCTCCTTGCCGGCATTTACGGCGCAAGCTGGCTCAAGGATGCCCTCATACTCAAGGGCGGCAATTGCTTCCGCAAAGCCTATTTTCCGCACACGCGCTTCTCCAACGATCTTGACTTCTCCAGCACTACCGCCATTCAGGAAGCCGCCTTCGCCACTGAACTAAATAAGATCTGCGATTTTGTTCAAGAACAGACGGGCGTGGTTTTTGAAAAGGACCGGAATTTTGCCAGGGAGAAAGGCAATTCCGACAAGGAACGTCGCATCGTCGAGGCGCGCTTGTACTTCAAGGATTTCTACGGCAACCCTCACACAACCACAATCAGCGTGCACCTGGACGTAACGGAGTACGACCGGATATTCCTGCCAATTCAGAACCGATTTCTCGTACATCCGTATTCCGACAGCTCGCAATGCAATGCCACAATTCGCTGCCACAAGCTTGAGGAGTTGCTGGCGGCAAAGCTCAAGTGCCTCCTGCAGCGTAGGCATTCCTTTGATCTTTACGATTACGTGTATAGCGTCTTCATCAATCGCGACCTTGAGGTGAATCGAACCGAGATTCTACGCACGTTTCTCAAGAAAACGATTTTCGAGCCAAGTCCCGCCGTTGCCAAAGGCCTCCTGCTCGATCTTCCGTTGGAGACGTTCCGTGCGGTCTGGCACAAATACCTCGTATGCCCGGCTCAGAGCCTCTTTGACTTCGATACCGCGCTCACCCGCTTTAAGGAAAACATCGAAGCCCTCTTTGCCGGCATCCGAGTAGATCGTTACGGGCAGCTTGCCTTTTATCCCTCGCATTTCCGCAACATAATCATGGAAGCCGCGAACAACCTGACCGTGATGGATATCACATACGATGGTCGCCGCAGGCAGATAGAACCCTATTCGCTCGTGTTCAAGCGCCGTAAAGACGGTTTCGGACAGGAATACTTCTACGCGTATGACCGAACTGGAGGCCGCACAAGCGGCCCCGGCCTGAAAAGCTTCCTTCATCCAAAAATACAGGCGCTTGCGACTACCGAAGAACGTTTTGAGCCGAGATTGCCTGTCGAACTTGGGAAGGCCGGTGAGTTCACTAGTAAAACATTCTTTGGGGGAAATCTTCGAGGAGGTTTCTCAACCAGAGCCCGAAGGCGGACAAGCACCACGCGGATCTACCTCGTGGAATGCTCTTATTGTGGCAAGCGATTTCCGCGAAAGCGCTACAACACCCGCCTGCGTCCACACAAAGACCAATACGGCAACGCTTGTTACGGGCGATCCGGTTACATCGCCTACTAGCGATTTCCGAAAATGGGTCGTGGGCGTTGCTCCCCGGGAGCGGCACACATCTCGCACGCTGCGCAGTTGACAAAGCAAATCCTGGGTATGCTCATTGGCGATGGACGACTTATGGGCCGTCAGCCGTCAATTCTCGTCGATCCCTTCTCATCGTTACACCACCAATGTACCGCCTGAATATTGTCCGGGTGATCGTCCCGCCACGCGCCACCCATTCCCTTAGGATTCCGATGGTCCGGGACCACATCGTTATAGTCTGTGAACTCTTCGTGGCAGATGGCGCAGATTCCGGCTTGTTCTCTGATTTTCCGGTTCAGTAGCTTTCGCATCTCGGCCGGTGACCGCAATTCCCGGTATCCACGCGGGTGATGAGGATCTTCGATTTGCTGCACGCCAAGTCGAATCAGTTTAGGTTTAGCGATCCTGTCTCGGCCGCAGCAAAAAACGGATCTGTGGATTGGGCAAACTTCATTCACGCGGAGTCTCATAACATTGTCTCCTTCGTTGATCGGGCTGAATTTCGGAGTTAAACGGGGTGGGCGGAGCTAGGAGGTTTGCAGAGTCGGGGCTGTTACAATTCCAGCCCGAGGGAAATCATGTCGAATCTGGTGAAAGTCGTCGCGCAGCTGCGAAAACAACGAGATGAAGCGCAGAAACAAGTCGAGCAGTTGGACCAGGCGTTGGCCGCGCTTGGCAGCATTGACGGATTACGATCGCGTGGGAGAAATTCTCGAAATGTCGCAAGAAAAGGCCGAACTATGTCAGCCGCGGCCCGGAGGAGAATCGCCGCGGCGCAACGTGCGCGCTGGGCGAAATGGAAGGCTGCTCAGAAAAAGAAATAGCGGGGCGTACTCACTCCACGGATAAAGCGATCACTCAGCCTTAGTCTTAATGAAGGCACAAGCAATGCCATGTGTGGACGATATCGACTCACCGCGAAAGAACGGTACCTGCGGGATCATTTCGGACTGGATGAAGATCCCGCCTGGACGCCACGCTGGAACATCGCGCCCACGCAACTGGTTCCTATTGTCCGGCAGAAAGGCACCTCGTCTCGTCGATCATTTGATCTGGCTCGCTGGGGACTGATTCCTTACTGGGCTAAAGATCCGTCGATAGCTACCAAAACCATCAATGCCATGTCGGAGACTGCCGCCGATAAGCCGGCGTTCCGTGACGCACTTCGACTGCGCCGCTGTCTGATTCCAGCGGACTCGTTCTATGAATGGCAGTCGATCGGCCCAAAGCACAAACAGCCATTCAATATCGGCATGGCGGATGACTCGGTTTTCGCCATCGCTGGACTCTGGGAATCCTGGACCGACCCGGGTGGCGATATTGTCGAAACTTGTACGATCCTGACTACTACGCCAAATGTCCTAGTTGCCGACGTCCATAACCGGATGCCGGTGATCGTGCGCGTCGAGGACTATGCCCCCTGGCTCGATCCGAGCATCAACAATCCTTCGCTCCTCCGCACCTGCCTCAAGCCATTCGATCCGGATCTGATGAAGAAATATCCCGTCAGCACTCATGTGAACCGGCCCGAGAACGATGACCACGAATGCGCGCAGGAAGTTCCCTTAGCAGTCACTCCAACGCTGTTCTGATCTCCACATCGCAACCAGTGCTAATCATCTTCGAAATCAATCCTCTTTTTCCACAATTCGATTCACAGAAATCTCGTTTTCACCCTGACATTTGCGTTGACTTCATTCCAGCAACTGTTTAGTTTGTTCCTCGTCGACGGCTGAAAGGATTGGCGAAATAAACCTTGCCAGTCCGAAGTAGGCTGAGTGATCTGCCCGCCAGGGCGACCTGATCGGGCAACCAGACCCGAAAAAACCGGCTGACTCTGCGAGGAGGAGCTGGGGTTTGGGACCGCGAAAGCGGCGATCGCATCAAGGGCTGCGACGGTACATGGATCCACGCTGTAGGCTCCCTCGCAGGAGCAGATGGCTGGAACATAACCAATGTCGCAGCCTTTCCTATTTCGAGCGCAATTCACGACTCCAACCTGCATATTTTCCTGCCAGGCGAAGCGACCGACGCGGCCTGTTCCTCTGTTAGAGACCTGATTTTCAACACGACTTGTGAATAAGGCTTCTGATGCGCTGGAACACCGATCCTGCGCGGCCTTGACCGGTTTGCACCGCAGACGGGCACCTCGCCTTCGATAGAATTCTGATGAGATGGGAATCACGATTGAGCTGCAGAATCTCGGGGACGCTCAGCTCTGCAGGGAGATTACCGTGCAACTTGAACACGCCTTCAGTGGTCGGCAAGGTGCGTGGCGCGTGTCGATCAGTGGATCGCGAGCAACAGACAGCTGGAATCTACGAGTGGAAGGACCCAACGAATTTGCGCGTTCTTACAGTCTGTCGGGCTCTGCCGGTGAGCATGAACCCGCTGCAATCCGTGCACTCGCTGTAAGGCTTCTGCCGCAGGTTTGACGATGGCCGAGTGTCTTCAGGCGGATGCCGGTAGACTTTTAATGTGCAAATTAGACTAGGAATACAGTTACTTCGATCATGCGCGAGCGCGGTTGTACGATTGCGCTCCGAGGCGTTTCCATGGCATTGACCGACTGGATTCAGACCGGCGCACTCATCTATTTCGCGTGGCAACAAAATCGGATATTCAAACGGCAGAACGAAATCTTCGCGGCTCAGTCGGATCGAACCGCCATGCTGAAAACCCAGTCATGGACGATCCCATTCAAACGGTATTGGCCAACCTTTGCAATGCTGGCTCTCGCCGTGCTAACCCTCTTTGACATTTACGACCGCCACCATCCAGGCCTCGCATGGTCACAATGGCTGTGGCTTGCTGGCGCCGCGATTCTCGTCCCCATCGCTGTTTCCTACGTATGGTTCTTGCTGGCCCCAAAACTGACCGTTCCAGCAGCAGATGTTCCTTCTTCGGACACACACAGGGATGTGAAATCTCCAACAAAGCTCATCATCCAGTCCGCGAACTATCGGGCCATTCGGGATGGAGGTGAACAGTTTGAGGTGGACGAACTGCTAAGAAAGATGATTACCGGAGATACTCTGGTGTTTGGCCCTATCGAGAATTACAGCTTCGTGATTGACGGTAGGAACTTGGTGCCGACAGATCCATATTCTGGCGAGCGAAAACGTCTTAAAGTCAGATATTCTTACGGCAACAAACCGGTTCGCGAGATAGTGCGTTACGAACATGACATCCTATTGAGCATTGAATAATATAGTTACATTCTTGAGATTCTATGCTACTCTGCGGTCATGGGAAACCCAGCGGGAGTACGGCGAGACTTTCAGAAGTTAGAACAACGGCGGCTGTTGGGAGCGCAGTTGTTGCGGGAAGGAATCCATCCGGCGGAAGTGGCGCGGCAGGTGGGAGTGCATCGCCAGTCGGTCAGTCGCTGGGCGGAGCAGTTGAAACAAGGCGGGATAAGGGCGCTGAAGAAAGCCGGGCGTGCCGGACGGAAGGCGCGCCTACGCCCGGAAGACTTACGGCGGATCGAGCGCGGTTTGAAGCGCGGGCCCGAGGCGCTGGGTTACGAAACCGGTTTGTGGACTTCGTGGCGCGTGGCCCATCTGATCGAGCAGGAATGCGGGGTGAAGTACCACCCCTCGCAAGCCTGGCGGATTCTGCGGCAATTGGGGTGGAGCTGCCAGCGTCCGGTGGGACGGGCGCTGGAGCGGGATGAAGACAAGATCCGGCGGTGGAAGCAGCAACGCTGGCCGGAGATTAAAAAAAAGCCCGAAAAGAAGGGCGCACCATCGTCTTCATCGACGAGAGCGGATTGAGCGAGCGCCCGCACCGCTGCCGCACGTGGGCCCCACGGGGACAAACGCCGGTGCTGCAATATCACTTCAACTGGAACACGCTATCGGCCATGGCGGGAGTGACCTGGTGGAACTTCTACTTCCGATTGTTTCCCGGGACCATTCGCAGCCCCCAGGTCATCGAGTTCCTCGCCCACTTGCTGCGCCACATTCCCGGCAAGCTGCTAATCGTCTGGGACGGACTCACCGGCCATCGCAGCCGCATGACCTGGGAGTTCATCCGCCAGCAGCGTGGACGGTTGTGGGTGGAGTTCCTGCCCGGCTATGCCCCGGAACTGAATCCGGTCGAGTACCTCTGGTCACACTGGAGGCAACACGAGTTACCGAATTTCTGCCCGCAGAACTTTGGGCAGTTGAGTCAGTACGCCCGCAAGGCTCTGCGCCGAATGCGGAAGCGCCCCGCGCTGGTCATTGCTTTTTGGCGACAGGCGGAACTGTTTCCATTGTAACTATATTATGCAATCCTCAATAGTATTGCCTGAAGATTCAGAAATTGAGCGACTCACGGCCGAAATCGAGAAAACAAAACTGCGGCAATTTCCCCGGTTGGTTTTTACGCTACAAAGGGTCATATCGGAGGGCCCTGCAACTAGTCCCACCGTGTTTCTCAAGAACAAAGTCAGGATGATTCTTACTAATCATCTTGACAGAGACGTGTGCGTTTGGACTCCTCTTTGGGACTCGTCCGAAGTACATGCTGAGGGCTCTCCACCGGGTTCGACAATCCAATTGGCAAAAAGAGGTTGGGAGTTTGATGAGTGGGAAGACGAGAAAACATGCGTCACTGTTCCCATAGGCCGAAGCTTCAGGTGCTATATCGCGCTACGCCCAACCGTTGGGCAAAGCATCGCGGAGAGAATACGGACCAATGCTTGGCTTGGGACGGCACTTTTCCCGGTAAAGATTGACGGAAAGTTGTACGAAGTGCCGATTGAGATAGGGCAAAAACCAGGAAGGAAGATGGCGTAGCGAAGATCATTTCTGTGTCGTGGCAAACTGAACGGGCGCCAAAGGGGGCAGATTATCCCAAAATTGGACCACTACGCGGCTGCGGCGCCTACTTTTCGACTACAATTTTTCTCGCATGAAAGGAGCGCCATGGCAAAGAAGAAGATTGATCCCCTCAATAGGAAGCAGTACGGTGCCGTGTCCGCGGCACTCACAGTCACGGACATTCCTGCCGCGGTCAGCTTTTACCAGAAGGCGTTTGGTTTCGCAAAACGCGGCATCATGAACGGTCCCGACGGTAAGCCGGTGCACGCCGAACTCACCTTGCGCGGCACAACTCTGATGCTTGGTCCCGAGAGTCCTGCAATGGGAAGGCGAACTGCGAAAAGTGTTGGAGCCTCTCCCGCCTCTCTTTATATATACGTCGAGAACGTCGACAAAGTGGTTGAGAAAGCGACGAAACTGGGGGCTACCCCTCAGGGTCCCGTCATGGACATGTTTTGGGGCGATCGTTGCGGCACGGTTGTCGATCCCGATGGCTACAACTGGATGGTCGGGACCCACAAAGCCGAGCCCTCGGCAAAGGAAATGAAGAAGGGGATGGAAGAGATGATGAAACAGCAGCCGCCGGCCACAGCTGCGGCTGACTGATCCGGCGTCATTCGAAAAGCGCTGGTTGAGGCCCAATCGGTTCGGCTTCCCGAAAATTGCTCAGACCAATCCCCACGAGACGATAGCGCTGCTGAGGGCCGAGAGTCACTCGCTCTCGCAGCTTGAGGGCGATCTCTGTCAGCTCGTCGCAAGAGGACGGAGGAGCAGTTCCCGTATAACTGCGGGTGAGGATCTTGAACTCCCGCGTCTTCAGCTTGAGCACGACTGTTCGTGGGATTCGCGACTCTTTGCGTGACGCGGACCAGAGCTTCTCTGCCAGGCGGCGGATCATAGGTTCGGTGTCTGCCAGCAGGACATCTTCTTGAAACGTGTCCTCGACGGATATGGACTTTGTCGGCCTGTCCGGGACGACTGGATTCTCATCCATCCCCCGCGCAAGTTCGTAGAGGCGCACGCCGTAGCGGCCAAATTCCTGCTCAAGTTTCGAGCGCTCCAGACCTCGCAATTCGCCGACTGTCTCTACTCCAAGTTTCGCTAATTTCTCTTCGTTGACTTTCCCCACGCCTGGTAGCTTTCCAACCGCCAGCGGCACCAGAAACGCATCCACCTCGTTTGGCTGGATCACGAAGAGCCCATCCGGCTTTTTCCAATCAGAAGCGAGTTTAGCCAAGAACTTGTTCGGCGCAACGCCCGCAGAGGCAGTCAGGTTCAATTCCTGCCGGATCTGCTCCCGGATCGTGCGAGCTACGAGAGTCGCCGTAGGCAATCCCGTTTTGTTCTTGGTGACATCCAGGTAGGCCTCGTCGAGCGACAATGGCTCAATCAGATCGGTGTGGCGCTTGAAGATTTCTCGCACATCCAGGGATACGGTGCGATACCTGGTGAAATCAGGAGCGAGAAAGATTGCATCTGGACACAGGCGTTCCGCCCGCATCGCTGGCATTGCCGAGTGAACACCGAAAGCCCTCGCCTCATAGGAAGCGGCGCACACAACCGAGCGGTTGCCTTTCCAGGCGACAATCACGGGCTTACCGCGCAGGTCAGGATTGTCCCGTTGTTCTACCGAAGCGTAGAACGCATCCATGTCCACATGCACGACCTTGCGCATGATCATCCCAAACCATACTACCGAGGATGGAGGAGAATCTGATCATGCGGTAATTCGGTTTTTACTGCGATTGCAGTAAGTTCGAATCATGCATACGGCCCCAAACCTCTATTCCGCTCTTGCGACCGCTGTGCTCTTTCTGCATGCACTCTTTATGGTCTGGGTGGTCTTCGGGGCTTTGCTCACCCGATCGCGTCCCATCCTTCGCTGGCTGCATCTCGTTTCCCTCATCTGGGGAATTCTCACGGAGTTGCTGCCCTGGTCCTGTCCGTTAACCCTGCTGGAGAACTGGCTGGAACAAAAGGCGGGTGTCGAGCCGTACCAGGGAGGCTTCCTGCTTCACTATATGGACAAGCTGGTCTATCCCGATATTTCCGCAGCGGTGTTGACCGTGTCTGGAGTGCTCGTTTGCGCCTTCAATCTAGCGATCTATGCCAGGCGAACTTGGGCAATCCGCCCTCACAACCAACGGCGAACCCGAGCCTTGTAGCTCGAATATTGGTCGTTGAAGTTGCGTTCGAGGAACCGTTCTTCTCGTGGGATCACAACCGCCGCCATGAGGCCGAACGCTGGCACGAGCGTTACCAGCAGCCAAGCGTTGTTCAACCAAACGGACAATCCGAGTACGAAAAGGATGAAAGCCAGATAGATGGGATTGCGACTGAACCGGTAGGGACCTGTTCGCACGATCACAGTGGAACCCTTGCTCCCCTGGACGGAAGTGCCAGCTCGCCGAAATTCGCGATAGGAGAGCAGGAAGAGCACTACCGCGCAAGTAGTAACAAGGGGCCCGAGTAAGCGAACACTGGGTGACAGGAAATGGAGCGGCCAGGCTCGGTTCAGGCCGATCCCCACGAGAATCGCACATAAGAAGATGATCGGGGGCCGAAGCAAGCCCGGGTTTGGCCCCGCGTGCGGGTTTTCGGTTTCGCGTAAAGCATCCATGATCGTCTCCTTTCCGTTGCCATCGAGAGGCGGTAACCTTATTCTGCAACTTCAAGTCGACTTGAGGTCAAGAGGGAAACGTGGACATCACAGAGGTAGCGCGGCGCTCTGGGCTAACGGCCTCGACGCTGCGGTTCTACGCGGAGAATGGGTTGATCGCATCTATCGGCAGGCGAGGGTTGCACCGTGTGTTCGATTCCAAAGTGCTGGAACGGCTGGCCTTGATCGCGCTGGGTCGCTCCGCCGGCTTCTCGCTCGATGAGATCGCGCTCATGTTCGCACCAGACGGCCGGCCGCGGATCGACCGGCGGATGCTGGCAGCCAAAGCCGAGGAGTTGGACAGGACTATTCGCAAACTGACCGAAATGCGCGACGGCCTGCGGCACGCCGCTGCCTGCCGAGCGCCGAGCCATATGGAATGTCCCACATTCCGCCGCATCCTGCAGGCCGCCTCTGGAGCTATGGGAGCTCGACGAAGGAAGAGTCTAGTGGACAGCAACAATATCCTTGGAATTGGCTAGATCGGGTGCAGGCATCGTTCTTCCATTGTTTTTCAGGCATTGCTTTGCTCCGCCAGTCTTCGCAATGCTTCACCCTCGATCCGTACCGCCATCCAATCGTCGAGAAAAATTGCTCCCAGCCTCTTATAGAAATCGATGGCCGGCTGATTCCATGCAAGCACTTCCCACCGCAACGCTCCGCATCCTTCGCGCAGAGCCATGGCCGCAACTTCTCCAATCATTGCTTTCCCGATCCCCTTATCTCTGAATTGCGGGCGGACATAAACATCTTCGAGAAATAAGGCTGGGCCCTGAAAGGTGCTGTAGATCGGAAAGCAGATGGCATACCCAGCCACTGCACCATCCCACTCGGCGATCAAGGTACGAAAACGGGGCCGGGATCCGAATCCGTCGCGGGCGAGCATGGCTTCAGTGATGGTGACTTCCTCCCGCAATTTCTCGAATGTGGCAAACTCCAGAATCATTTCGAGCAGCGAGGGAACTTCCTCAACGGACGCTGTACGAATACGCAGCATATGTGAAGACCCCAATAACGGGAGGTTACAGCTCTGCTGGACATCATAGCGTGAGAGCGTGCTTTACAAATTGGGGGCAGAGAGTCTTTTGTATTTGCCCTGAGACTAAAATGGATTCTCGATCATGGTCAAACGGGCACCAGCGCGACGCCGACCGCGTAAAGCGAATCCGGGTACGAAAGGCTTAGGCCCTAGCGAATGCCGTCTTGACCAACCAACTGGAAGCGCTGCTGCGATCGCCGAGGCTATCGAAAAGGCTGGCGGTTGCATCGTGGGGTCGTACAAGGAGCCGCTCGGCGGACATCCATTGCTGCTTTCGGTTTTACCCATCGGGGCGGTCGAGCCAACTCCCTTTCAGCGAGACCTATCGGACGCCCATCACAAACGGCTCGCGGATGTGATCAACAAGACTGGGCGTTTCCTTGATCCGATTATCGCTGTCACGGCGCCCAATCATTGATTCTGGACCCCGAACGGCCGGCATCGCTTAGAAGCCATGCGCCGACTGGGAGCAAAATCGATAACAGCTCTCGTTGTCGCAGATCGTGAGGTGGCGTGGCAGATCCTGGCGCTCAATACCGAAAAAGCGCATAACCTCAAAGAGCGGGCTTTAGAAGTAGTGCGCATTTATCGCGGCCTCGTTGAGGAAGATGCCAGCCGGCCCGAATCGCAATTCGCTTTCTATCTGGACGAACCCGCGCTGGTCACGCTTGGCATGTGCTACGAGAGGGTCCCGCGCTTCGGTGGCGGCGTTTACCATCCTATTTTGCGCAGACTTGAAACGTTCACCGAAGATCCGCTGCGCACGGCCATCAAGGATCACGAGAAACGGGCCACGATGGTGCTCGACCTTGAAGAGAAGGTGGCAGCTGCGGTAAAGAAGCTCAAAGAGCGCGGGCTGGTGAGTCCCTATCCTCGCTCTTGTTGTGGCGCGCATCAATCCACTACGCTGGATCAAAGGGGAGCCGCCTCCATTAGAAGAGGGGTTGAAGACCATGCGCGATCGGGCGGCAAAGTTCAACGTTGAGAAGATCAAGCCTCAGGATCTGGCCGGCGCCGGTGGGCCCCCCGACGAAGAGCCTTGATTGGGTTCGGCATGTGTTTGCCGAAATGAGATCAAGTCCCACTGCCCGTCAGGAGTCGATGTTTGTTGCCGAAGGATGTAGAGGTTCCCGTCGTTCGCTTGCACCTTATAGAAGATGTGCTCCGGGTCATACCACTGATCGAGCACGTTCTCGACGCGATAAAGCGTCCCGTCAAGCCAGAACCGGACCGGGCGTTCATCGGCCTTTCGGCCCGAATAGCACTCCACGTTCAGCTTCATCACTTTCATTATCGTCGAAAGGGGCGACCGCAGCCTGGCGAGACGCAACCGTTGCCCTTCTTCGCAGCCGGTGAGGTTTGGGGAAAGGCAGGATGACTTCGCGCGAAGGTATCTCGGCCACTTCCTGGACAGCCAACGCTGCCCGTTTCTGGGGGAGTTTGCCGCCAAACACGCGAGCTATGTTGAACAGAGAGTGGCTGCCGCAAACCAAGCAAACATCATGCGGGCTGTCACTGACGACGTCGCATTCGGCACACAAAACAGCGTTTTCGAGCGGGACCGCATTGAGAACCCGGGGACCTTGCACAGAACCTCCACCACCAGAACCACTCATCACAGAACCTCCCAAAGCTTGTTTTGATTCTATCGACCCACCGATATACCTTCTGCGCGGATGCATCAAGCTCGTCACGGTCACTCAAACGCGCGAATCTCGTCGCGTGTCACTTGAGCCGGCGAACTGGCCGTCAATTCTTCTCATGATCCGTTCTGCCCATTGGACAGCGGAGCCGACCAGCGCTTCTGTGCGCGGACTCGGCCGGCTGTCGTGCAGATCCTCTGTCGTCTTTAGATGACGCGAGACCAAGATGCTGGCCATGATCCCCAACACGCGTTTTCGCCCTTCCTCCATCTCACTCACCATCAGGCCTGAGGTTGCAAAGCCAGAGCATCCCAAAGCGGTCTCTTGCTCTTTCGTTCAAGCCGCTCCATCCGGTAGTCGAACTTCGCCTTGATCTCACGATATGGACCTGGAGCGATGTCGCCAGCTTGAATTGCGCGCCGAAGTTCATTGAGCCCTTGTTGCACGATTTGTCGCGCCTGGTCTGGGTTGCGGACCTTATGTTCGTAGTAGATCGCCAACTGCTCGTAGGCTTCATAGCCGTGGCGTGAATTTCCTATCGCATCTTTCCACAGCTCACATGCCAGCTCGAAATCGCCTTCCCGCTTGGCCAGCCGTGCCAGTGAGCGGCGCGCCACCCGGTCGGTCTCGCTCGGCAGAATGGATGCGATCGACTTCTCGTACAGGCTGCGAGCACGGGTGTGCTCCCCTCTCTTTTCACAGATACGGGACACACCAAAGAGCTCTAGCCCGTCTTGCCCCAGGGTTTCAGCGTCGCTGAGCAGCGAAAGAATCCGGCTAGACAGCGCTGCCAACCCACGCAGGTCCATTTGATTGTGATTGAGTACCGGAACCAGCCGTTCGGGTGAACCTCCGCGCAGGTAATCGAAGTAAATTTGCGGGATGACTCCTGAGAGCAGATCAGCTCCGCGATCCCAACCCAATACATGACGTTCAAGCTCGGAAAGCCGCACCGAACCAAGCCGCAGCCTCCATAGGTTCCGCGCCGAGTGAAGGAAATCGAGGTGCGCTCGTGGAGTCGGCACGGAGATCTTGCGGCTCATCCGATAGCGGGTTTCGAGCAGCGGCCAGTCGAACGATTTGCCGTTGAAGGTGACAACGACCGGGTGCTCTGCAATTCGTTCTCGTAACGCGGACAATAGAGAGCGTTCCTCGCTGTACTCGCGCAGGAAGAACTGCTCGATCTCAAGCCCGCCGTCTTCCCACCATGCAATGCCGACGAGAAAGGCATAGGTGCCGCTGCCGCCGGCAAGACCGGTGGTTTCCGTATCGAGAAAGAGCCACTGGTCGGGGTCAGCGATCTGGTCTGGCGCTTCCGGCGACAACAGTTTCAGGGCGCGGCTATCGGGAGAATATCTAGGCGGCTGAGCGCACCAACAGCGAACTGACAGGTAATCACCATATTGGTTGGTCTTCGTTGTGGCCCCCAGAATCTGGGCCAGACGCTCCGGGTCAATCCGGATTGTTCTCGTCGGGGACAACAATCCGCCGTCATCGTTTGGCAAAGGAGGATGCCGTCTGCTCTCCGGTGTTCCGGAGCGTGCCGAAGGAAAGCGCTGTAACGCCCTCAAGCTGACATAGCGCATGCTCATGCGGTTTCTGCTGTCCTGGTAGCCATGAACTGCGTGTCCTTACACAATCGCCCAAGGATCTGAAGCGCCACCTCTTTCGTTCTCTCACTGTGATCAGCGGTTGGTCCGACGCACGATGGACATCCGTTCTCACATGGACACGCGTTAATCAGTTCGAGGGTGCGGTTCAGTAAAGTCGTGCAGCTTCGGTAAAGAGGCTCGCTGAATCCAATTCCGCCTGGGTAAGCGTCGTAAATGTAAAGGTTCGGCTCAAAGAATTCCTTTGCCTCGGAAGAATTCGCCGGTCCCGCGAAATCTTCCCAGTTGATATCGCTCGCCGCACTGGGAGGCCGTTCCCCGACAGCGGTACCAAGATCCCGCCGGTCGCACATCATGAGCAGCGTAGCCACTGACCCGAGGGCGTAAAGCAAGCCAAAAATTCCGCTCTGCCGCTCGGAAAGACTGAACGGCAATTCGGCAAGCAAGGTGTGCCCGAGCGTTAGCCAGAACGAGGTCGTGTGCATCTCGTTCTCGGGCAGTTCAAGTTTTCCCGAGCCGACGTTTTCGTTGGTAAAGAATTTGATCTTCTTGAAGCCAACGACTTGCGATCGCACGAGCACGTCACCATGGACGCGAGCTGCCGGTCCAGCAAAGGCCTGTTCTTCGGCGACTTCGAGCACACGAACCTGGGTATAGCGAATCGCGTCCGTGTAGTAGTCCACGTCAACCGGTTTTACATAAGCCTTACGTTTGTCGAAATCCAGATGCTCGACGTGGTACTGCTGCCCCTGGTGGATGTAGGTCGCCTTCGGATGAACGGTCGTGAGCGCCGAAGAGAAATCGACTTCGCCGATCACCTCAGGTTTGCCTCTGTCTTCGCCGGTCGTGTCGATGATCACGAAGTTGTCGGACGTAACCGATCGCAAGCTGATCGTATCGGCAGGATAGGCTTCGTCGATCCAATGCCAATCTCCGCCGCTCTGATGCAGGAATCCCGCTTCGCCAAGTTGCTCGCAGAGTTCAGGTAGGTTGACGTTACCAAACCGCTCATCAGGGGAGATGGGCAGCTCGAAGGCCGCGCATTTCAAGTGGTTGACGAGAATCTCAAGATTATCCGGCTGGATGTGGGCGTGTTCGGGTGAGCTTCCAAAGAAGTACTCGGGATGCTGCACGATGAATTGGTCAAGCGGAGCCGACGACGCAACGAATACGGCGCACGAACTCCCCGTGCGTCGTCCCGCCCGGCCCGCCCTCTGCCAAGTGGATGCGATCGTTCCCGGGTAGCCGGCCATGACGCACGTGTCTAGCGAACCAACATCAATCCCAAGTTCGAGTGCGTTGGTGGCGACCACTCCCAGAATGCGGCCGTCTCGCAGACCGCGTTCAATCTCGCGCCGTTCTCCCGGCAGATAACCTCCACGATAACCGCGAATCGGCTCTGGCTGGCCCGGTTTCGAAGGATTCGCCTGCTGCAAATAAGTCAGAATGACTTCGGTGTGCAATCGGCTGTTTGCGAACACAATCGTCTGCAGGTTTCGCGCTAGGATCTCTTTCGCGACTCGAGTCGCTTCGTTGATGTAGCTGCGGCGAATCCCCAGATACCGATTCACCATCGGGGGGTTGTAAAACACGAAAAGTTTCTCGCCCGCAGGTGCTCCGTTCTCTTCGACGACTTCGACGTCTTTCTCTATCAACTGCGACGCAAGTTCGCCGGGGTTCGCAATGGTGGCGGAACAACAAACGAATTGCGGGTCGGAGCCGTGGAATTTGGCGACTCGCTTTAACCGCCTCAGCACATTCGCCAGATGGCTCCCGAACACCCCACGGTAGGTGTGCAGTTCATCCAGCACGATGTAGCGCAGGTTCTCGAACAGCCGCATCCACTTTGTGTGGTGGGGCAGGATGCCGGTGTGCAGCATGTCCGGATTCGTCAGGACAATGTGCCCGCGTTCCCGGATTGACTTTCGCGCATCGCTCGGAGTATCGCCGTCATAGGTAAACACTCCGAAACTGTCGTCGAGGCGTGTCCCAAGATCCTGCAACTCAGCCAGTTGATCCTGCGCCAGCGCTTTCGTTGGGAACAAGTAGAGGGCCCGAGTGTCGGGATTCTCGAGCACCTCATTCAGAACCGGCAGGTTGTAGCAGAGTGTCTTGCCTGATGCGGTGGGCGTCACCACGACGACGTTCTTCCCATCCTGCACCAGTTCAGCGGTCGCTGCCTGATGCGAGTACAGTTCCTGAATTCCTTTAGCCCGGTACGCCTCAGCCAAGGCACTTGTCACCCACCCTGGTATTGGCCGAAACTTAGCCTCCCGTGCCGGAATCTGTCGCACGGCAGTGAGCACTTCCTCCTGGCGATAACGCGCCACCAGCGATCCAAGAATGTTGTGGACGGTCTCAAGACTGGCTGGCTGGCGCGGGGCTAAGGATTGGGAGGGAGACATGACGGACTCCGCTGTGATTCGCTTTTTATTCGCCTAGACTAGCACCTTCCAGATCGCCCGCGCAACACCTTTGAAAATCCAGTCGAGAGAGGGCGTCCGCAAATGTGCTCAATCACGTCGTTGCGGCGCATGCCTGCTGGGAGTCCTATTCGACCGTAATAACGAGGTGCGCAGAAGTTGGTCTCGTGCTACATTGAATCTGTGAAGCGCCAGCTTCAATTTCGATCGTCATTACGACTCATCAGTCGATCCCGACTGAGTTATTGATTCCTACTCAAAATTAAGCGTTTAGGCCCGTGGCGGAACTGGCATACGCAGCTGCCTCAAGAGCAGCCCTTTTGTGGGTTCAACTCCCACCGGGCCTACCAGAATTCTGTCGTTCTTTGACAATTCGACGGAGAGTGGGCCGGACGGTAAGGCACTTGTCTGCTAAACAAGGGGTTCTCGTAAGAGGCTAGCGGGTTCGACTCCCCCACTCTCCGCCATGCGGAAGGTACTGCTGAGTGGTCGGCAACTGGTCCTGAAAACCAGGGCCGTCGTGATGAGCGATGGGCGTTCGATTCGTCTACCTTCCGCCAAGTTTGCACAGGTGCGTGAGCCCGCCGAAACGGACCGGCTGTAACCCGGTCTCCCCGAGTGGGACGCGGAGGTTCAAATCCTCCCCTGTGCACCATGTGCCAACTGCGCGAATTGGAATAGCGGCCTGTCTTAGAAACAGGTGTTTGAGAGTTCGAATCTCTCCGCTGGCACCAGATTTCTGTTCGGAGGACCGTGCCTACGCTGTCATACTTGGAGTTGCGGCGCTCGAAGTAACTTCCGATTGCCAATCATCCCCGAGTAAAGTGACGGCAAGTGGCGTTTAGGACGACTTGGGGCCGTACCAATGACTGATAATTGGTTCAAAGCCGAAGTGTTCTTTCCCTGTCCTCACTGTGGACAGCGAAGCAGCGAGACATTGATCGCCAATGCCTCCAGACACAATCCAGCTGCGGTTGCCGAGGGCGTCCGAAAAGCGGTGGCGCCACTCACCTGTCAGCGATGCAAAAAGTTGGCCCCGGCGGGAATCCGATACGAGATTGGCATGAACGATCTCAAACCGGAAGACGTGTCGAAACTAAACCTAACCGGACTCGCGCTGCCTCACTTCGATCCATCAAAACCGTGCCCGTGTGGTTTGCATGGAAAGACATACGAGGTGTGCTGCAGGGATAAGGGCATGAATGCACTGGGAAACATAATGTTGCGTGGTACTGCTCCTGTTCTTGTGCCCGGTGCTCGAACGGAAATCCTGTCCAGTATGGTTATGGGCGATACAAGATTTAGGATCGTTTGGAACGAACTCTGGCACAGCGCGCAGGAGCAAACTTTTCACCAATTCCTAGATGGTCTAGTGGTCAAGACGTTGGGACAAGATTGGTTTGAGCAGCAGCAATTGCTTCCCCTTAGGAATCGGAATGCGATCGTACGATGGCGTGCTGCGATGCTGTCACTGCTCAGGAAACCAGGGGACGCAAATGACGCAGTAAGCACAGGGCACACGCTCACCGGACCTGTAAAAGCCTATCTGTGTTTTGGATACGATCTGTACTGGCTGCAACTGGTTCACAGATTGCCGAAGTCGGTCACTGGGAGGTTGAAGGACTTCCTGCCGTTTCAAGGAGCGCGATACGAGGTTCTGATTGCTGCAATCTTTGCGCGCGCGGGCTTTGAAATTGAGTGGATCGATGACACCAAGGCAGTCGGGAAGCACCCGGAATTCATCGCAACGCACAAGAGGACTAAAAAGAAGGTTGGTGTCGAAACCAAGAGCCGAATGCGACCGGGGGCAATGAACTATATCGGTTCGGTCACACCCGAAACTCATCTCAAGGGCGACGTTTTTGATCTCTACGCGAAAGCGGTCCAACAGGCACCAGCTGACGGCCTGCCGTTTCTAATTTTCATCGATCCGAATGTGCCGGCAAGCTTCCCAAAAGATGTGCCCGCGTACTCCGATATCCCAGTCGAAACTTTCCCGTGGATGACCGAGATTCGAGACCGGCTCGTTTCGATTTGGAGTAGCGCGACGGAACCTTCCGCCGAAAGCGCCGTTTTTGTCACGAATTTCGCTTTTTATTATGGCCACGAAGAGGATCCTTCTCCTACCGGAATGGGTAGCTTCTTTCCGTCCCTCAAGCCTAAAGTGCCGCTTGTGAGTGACCCGATGATTCAAGATCTCATTTATTGCCTGCAATACTACGACCAGGTCCCGCGGCAACTGTAAGGCTCATGGAACCTGTGACTAGGCAAATTTTGATTTGCGCACGAAAGCAAGGGATGCTCGGCATAATATGGCGACTGACATGGCAAAACCGTCAATTCTCTTGACCCCCGGCTCGGCTCATCTGGGCAAGCTGAGGGCTGCGTATGATCAAGCGTTCGATGAGGCGGTGGAGCTATACATTGCATCTGCCTTCTTGATGGATTGGAGCGATGTAAAACCGCTTGGTAGTCAGTGCAAGCATCTCAGGTTCTTTGTCGGAAGAGATTTTGGTCTGAGCCGCAAGAAGGCTATGCATGATGTTCTGAAATGGAAACCACGTGGCTCCTCGTTTCTATTCAAAGCGGTTTCGGGAAACGGCCTGCTCGGCGGGTTCCATCCAAAACTAGTTTTCTGGAAGACGGCAACCGGTAAGTGCGGTTGCGTCCTTGGGTCGGCGAACCTCTCCAAAGCAGGATTTACCAGCAATTACGAGGCGAATGCATTTCTTCAGATATCTACCGACCAGTTTGAGGAGCTGGCTTCTTGGTTATCAAAGGCTCCATCAGTACGGATAACCAAAGATTGGATCGATCACCACTACAAAGAAGCTAAAGTCGCATTCAGGAAATCAGGGGCTGCTGCGAATCTGCCCGGTACGATCAAGTTCAAATCGGGCCCTAAGTATTTCAAGCTCGTTAAGAAGCGTCGAAGCAGGCAGGCCACTTTCAAGACCCTCGAAACAAATATTCGCTGGCACGTCCGCCGTTGCGCTAAGGGTGAGATTTCAAACTCAGATTTCTGGAATTGGTTCTGGCAACTATGGGGACCCAAAAGCACGAAGAAATGGAAGCTTCAGGGAAAAGGCGCTGAGATTTCCGGCAAGCGCGCCGACTGGCAGGAAGCTTGCGACGCGCTGAACGCAGTTCTCAGCGCGGCACAGTCGAGTCGCATTGATGAACTCGATGACATTGTAGTTGAACAGTTGGATGGCCTTTCCAAGTCCAGCAACCCCGTCCGCAAAGCCTGGTTCAGTGAGATGCTCTGCCATTTTTTCCCAGATCTCTACCCTGTAGAGAATGGTCCCGTGCGCCGCTGGCTTAAGAAGATCCGCTGGCGGGGAACTCCAGGTCTGAGCTGGGGAAATCGCTACGTTGAGCTTGCTGGCCAACTCCGAAACGTTGTCGCTTCAAAACCAGCGGGGGCACGAAATCTCGCTGAACTTGACACCATAATCTGGGCACATGCGCCAAAGTTGAAACGCGCCTCGAACAAACGTCGGGCATAACCCGGGCTGCTGCAGGAATCGCACCTGTTTCGTTTCGCTGAAGGGCCGGTGCGTAGAGGGAAAAAACATGTCAGCGATGTTGACTTAACCTAATCTTGATTGGCAAAGTTAGGGGCTCGTTTCGACGATTTTCCAACAAATGCCCCACTTTGCGTCTTATTTCGTCTCGGATTGAACATGCCTCGCTCGCAAACGGACGTACCGGGATTTCAGACACTAGATCAAAGGTAAAACCGCCGCAGACGTTCCAGTCCTGCCCATAGGCTTGTCCCCAGCCCAATATCACGTATCCGTATGGTGCGTTGCCTTCCTCAAATTCCTTCTTCATTAATCCCAAGGTAGCCTTTGTTGGGTCTATAAAACAGGAATTTTGTATGGGATTCCAGCTTGGAGCAGCGTCTTCTCTCACCGGCTCTGGTTCTCTGAGCAGCATGTGGACAAGATCTGTCCGGTCGAAGCCCATCTTTGCGGTTGCGAGCGCTTGGGAGCGACCGGTGGGACCGCGCGTGTTTCCACCTCGTAAGCGGCGTATCTTGATCTGCAGGCAGTTTAGTTCCTCCAGAACAATCCTCTCGCCCTCGATGTGACCGCAAATGATATCGAGGTCGCCAGGTTCTCCCTGGTTCCAACTCGGTGCAACTAGGCGCGGGTGGCTCAATTAGAATCCAGATTCTCGGAAAGGTCAGGCCGAGAGGTGCAAACAGCTTTTCACACAACAATGGTTGCTCTAGAAGCGCACGTGTGAGCTCATGCTCTTTCAGTTTAATAAGAGATCTGAATTTCGCGTCGTCAGATATGTCGGCTCCGAACGAGAACCTGATCTCCTTCGCGATAGTGGCTCCCGGAGGGATATGAACGGTATCGTAGATGGTGATGGGTTCAGTTTCGTAATTTATGTTTGCTTGTTTCAACGATGCCATCTCAAGTCTCTATGAACAAAATTCTATTCCTGTCCTGCGATTCATCAGCGACTTGGCCAACGAACTGGTCGGGGAGGGGAGATTCGAACTCCCGATCTCGTGCTCCCAAGGCACGTGCCTTCAACCAAGCTAGGCCACTCCCCGATCTGGTGGCTCGGCACGGAATTGAACCGTATCCACTGGCTTTTCAGACCAGCACTCTGCCGTCGAGTTCCCGAGCCAAACCTTGATGGACGGTGCGAGAATTGAACTCGCATTTCACGGTTGCAGGCCGTGAGTAATCCCGTTATACGAACCGCCCATTGGGGCGAGATGAGAGAATCGAACTCTCGTGACTGGAGCCACAATCCAGTGCCTAAGCCATTCGGCCAATCCCGCCATCGAAACCTGGAGCTGGTCGAGTGAATCGAACACTCGTCGGAGAGGTACAAGCTCTCTGCACTGCCACTGTGCTAGACCAGCAAACTTGTGGAGCTGGCACGCAGCCTCGAACTGCGGTCGGGCGCTTACCGTGCACCTGCTCTTCCCGTTGAGCTATACCAGCGGAGCTGGCGCGGCGATTCGAACGCCGATCACGGACTTACGAGGCCCGCGCTCTTCCTACTGAGCTACACCAGCGCAAAACTCTGGAGGTGGCGGGGAGAATTGCACTCCCGATGATCTGCTTTGCAGGCAGATGCCTTGCTGTCTTGGCCACGCCACCTCACAACTTGGAGCGGAAGGCGGGACTCGAACCCGCGCTCTCGACGTTGGCAACGTCGGGTCTTAGCCACTAGACGACTTCCGCCCTCACAAAATCTTGGAGCGAGCAGCGAGAGTCGAACTCGCGTCATCAGCTTGGAAGGCTGAGGCACCAGCCGCTATGCCATGCTCGCAATGGCGGGAGATGAAGGACTCGAACCCTCGTACCTGGATTTGGAGACCAGTGTCCTAGCCGCTGGACGAATCTCCCGCAAACTTATGGCGGAGCTAACGGGAGTTGAACCCGTCCCTGCTGAGAGACAATCAGCCATCCTGCCGATAGACCATAGCTCCGGCTCCCTCCCGTGGACTAGAACCATGATTTCTGCGTTCAGAGCGCGGCGTCCTTCCATTAGACGAAGAGGGAATTTCTAAATTGTCAAAGAACTGGCTGCCGGGGAGCGATTCGAACGCCCGTATCCGGATTCAAAGTCCAGAGTCCTGCCACTAGACGACCCGGCATCAAGCTTTCAGTGGTATCGCCTTCATGCATCGCACGCACAACACCGCCGATTCATCTACGTTGTGACCGAACCTTCGTCGATCAGTACGAGCACGATCTACCAACTCGTGATGATCGCCGCCGCGCTCGCAGTACAGCTCTGACGCGACCTCGATTTCAAAACCGTCGAGTTCAATCGTTTGCGTGTTCATAACTTGGTAGCAGCGAGGAGAATCGAACTCCCATCTCAGCCTTGAAAGAGCCGCATCCTGGCCGTTAGACGACGCTGCCTCCTATCTGCGCACTTGGTGAAAAATGCGCCATAAAAGCCAAAAGCCCCCGATTTGTATCGGAGGCTCAGAAAACCACGCGTTATGGATGCGCCCCCGTTACATGAACGTACCTTCTCCCGCACCTTGCCACGTAAACGTGGTCGGCGTCGGGTAGCAATCGGTATGGGGTTTGTGCATCATCACTAGAACTCAGTTATCACTCTGGCATGACTCCGTGATTCAGTCAATAGCGAAAAGTGGCTTTCGGAAACAGTCTACTTACTACCTAGGGAAGCTCTGAGCAACTATCGATTTTGAGGCGGCCTGGAATCCCAGGGCTGCACAGGCGATGAATGACCCAGTATTCTCTGTCAGCTTTCCGGAACCCGCCATTCACGAGGGTTTCAGAGAC